>OIZR01000005.1_pt1 | contig 233704 bp, 236 predicted proteins | sample 1588591 | NCBI WGS metagenome assembly OIZR01 (sample SAMN03283249) | human gut metagenome | biome: human-associated habitat; material: feces | host: Homo sapiens | place: USA | collected 2013 | reverse complement strand
CCAGTACTTTGGTGATGGCCGCGGTCAGGGTGGTTTTACCGTGATCGACGTGTCCGATGGTACCGATGTTTACATGCGGTTTGGTTCTTTCATAATGTGCTTTTGCCATATCTTCTCTCCTTCAATAAAAAAAGATTTTTCGCTTTTCCTATTATACATATAAAAACGACAGGAAACAAGGAAGTACCGAAAGGTATCCTTATTCCCATAAAGATTCCCCAAGAAACGTTTCTTTTTAAACAAAGCTCCCTTAAAATACATCATAAAAAGCAAATAAAAAATCCCCTGACACAGAGGATCTTCTACGCTGGTGGCGGCTCAGAGATTTGAACTCCGGACACAGCGGGTATGAACCGCTTGCTCTAGCCAACTGAGCTAAGCCGCCATGGAGCTGATAACCAGGATTGAACTGGTGACCTTATCCTTACCAAGGATACGCTCTACCGACTGAGCTATATCAGCAATCTATATAAATGAAGATAATAAACATGGTTGCGGGGGCAGGACTTGAACCTGCGGCCTTCGGGTTATGAGCCCGACGAGCTACCAACTGCTCCACCCCGCGTCATTGGTGGGCGGAATAGGATTCGAACCTATGAAGGCAAAGCCGGCAGATTTACAGTCTGCTCCCTTTAACCACTCGGGAATCCGCCCACATGGAGCTGGCAATAGGACTCGAACCTACGACCTGCTGATTACAAATCAGCTGCTCTACCAACTGAGCTACGCCAGCACATCAGTGACAAGAGTTATTATACATACAGGCCACCTTATTGTCAAGAGTTTTCACGGGTCGTTCCTATCGCTTACGCCTACTGATTATAGCACCAACCGCCGCTGCTGTCCACCATTTCCACAGCCGTGGCAGTCAGGCATTCCCTTTTCAAAATGAAATACTCTTTACTCCGTTTCTTCTTTGCGGCTTACCAGTTCCGTCGGCCCGCTGACATCACGGTTCAATACTTTCTTCGCACCTTTTAAGAACTTCGGGCGCGCAATCAAAACGATGCGGCCGCAGCCACGGCATTTGACACGCATATCGCTGCCCAGCTGAAGGACCTCCCATTCGGAAGAACCGCAGGGATGCTGCTTTTTCATCTGTACGACATCACCGATGCGGAATTGGATAAATTTCATCATATCACCCTATTTCTTCGGTACAAATAATAATCGGATCGGAAAATAGCAGGCACCCGGCGGGATAAACCGGATATATAGATCTTTCCCCGCTTCCCAAGTTCCCAGTTTCTCATAATCATAAATGGTATCATGGCCGAACCAGCGGGTTCCATAGCGTTCCGTACGGTATATACGGAGCAGCCTGCGGTCCTGCCCGATTTCCAGTGTCCCTTCAAAAACACCTCCGTTCGGGTTCAGATAAAGATCATACTTCCCCGTCCCTTTGCTGTGGATCGTCAAATGGCAGGTAATGCCGTAGTTCCCCGTATTTTCCCGCCCGATGAAATTAAGTTCGTCCCTTCCTTCTTGAAAAAACGCTGTGCTTTCGGCAGAACCCAATTCAATTTTTCCTGCGCTTTTTTCCGCGTCCCACACGCCGCTTTCAAAATAAACGTGCATGGGAAATGTTCCCCGCATTTCATGGGAGTCCGGAGGGAGGTACCTTGCCTTTTCCAGATGCTTTTCCACACTGCCTTCATAAGGAAGAATAGCCGCGCCGAATCGAACGGGCGACGACGTTTCCACTTCCACCATACCGCTGACCAAATCATCTTGCCGGATTCCTTTTACGTTATCTTCAAAAAGAATAGTCCGCTTTCCTTTCTCCAACATAACGTTTCGCGGCGGCTGCTGTTTAGCCGTCACTTCTCTGAAAGAAAGCGTCTTTCCCGTAGGCACGTAGCTGCGGCTCGGTTCCCCCCGGAGCGTACGGACGACTTTGATCTCTTCTCTTTTATCGCTCACGCCATAAACCGCAAGGCGCGCCGGTTTTCCCGTCTCATTTACATGATAATAGTAAATCCGGCCTTTCCCCTTCAACACGGTACCTTCCGCAAGGATTCCGTAGTTTCGGGCATATTCAGGGCTGTCTGATAAGATCAGCGTATCTTCCGCTTTTATCTTTTCCAAAGGGATTTCTTCATAGGAAATATCCAAAGGCGACGCCCCTGCCGCCGTAACCGCTCCGCAGGCGGCGGCCGCCATAGCGGCAATCCATGTTTTTATGTTCATTACTTTCTGCCTTTTGCCTTTCCTGCCAATGTTTCCGCCATGGAGGCTATTTTACGGAACCGATGGGCCAGTCCCGACTTGGTGATGCCGCATAGATCCGCCAATTCCGCCATGGAAGCGTCCGGATTTTTCATGCGCGCTTCGCAGGCGGCGCGAATAGACGGTGACAATTCGGATAATCGTTTGTACTGCAATAATTTTTCCACATCCCGCATTTGGCGGACAGCAGCGTCCACTGATTTCTGCAGATTTGCCGTTTCACAGTTTACCTGGCGGTTGACACGATTCCGCATATCTTTCACCACGCGGACACTTTCAAAATCCATATAACTGTTTGCCGCGCCGACAATCTGCAAGAAAGAGCTCACATCATCACCGCCTTTGATATAGACGATGTAATCATTTTTTCGATCGGTCATACGGGCATTCAATTTGAAGGAACGCATCACGGCAATGAGTTCTCCGGCAAACCGCAGCGACTGTGTCACCAATTCCAGGTGGTAATCGCCCTGAGGCCGGCTCACCGTACCGCCGCCAAGGAAAGCGCCCGCCAGATAAGACCGCCGTTCTTCGGCAGACACCAGCCGGCCCGCATCACGGATATCCATGAGCGGATCCAATCCCATTTCCCCAAGGAACCGCAAGCTGTCCGCTGACGGCCGGACGGTCAAAGTATACACATTTTTCTTGCGCAGTTTCCGTCCCTGCCGCACCATAGCCGACGGCATAAGATTGAAGTCTTTTTTCAGGCAGACGAGGACACGGCGGGCAACGGCGCTGTTCCCCGTAGAAAATTCCACGCCCTTTTTCCCCTGCGCTCCCGTAACAATTGCGCCGCCCATACGAAGAAGTGCCAGCAGTTCCCCGCTTCTGCTTTCTTTATCGGGACGGACAACACGGGCAAGCTCATTCTTCACCTGCTCCGTAAATGACATTACTTCGCCCTCCCCAAATACCCCGACAATACTTCAGGCGCAATATTGGTTTTCAGAAGTCCGGAAATACGGATGATTTCATTGCAAAGCGTATCCGTATCATGAACAGCGCCTTTTTCAACGCCGAGCAAATCCGCTTCAATAAGGATTATCCCCATACGCTGGATTTTCTTCCGATCTATTTCCACCGGATGCGCCTGTACTTTTTCATAACGTTTCAGTACATCTTTCTTCGGCACACCGTTGTTGACAAGAACATAGTCAATGACCCCTTTCCCCACATGATCAACAAGAGCTTTTAAATGGTCACTGACGGTATAACCGAGGGTCTCGCCCGGCTGGGTCATCACGTTGCAGATATACATGCACGGCGCGGAACTTTCCTTGATCGCCGTAAGAATCTCAGGTACAAGAAGGTCGGGAAGCACGCTGGTATACAAGCTGCCCGGGCCCAAGGTAATCAGGTCGGCATTGCGGATTGCTTCCAACGCATCGCCTACAGCAATGGGAGCCGACGGAACGGTATCCACATGGATGATTTTTACTTTGCCGCCTTTTTTTTCGACATAAGCAGCAATTTCCGATTCCCCCTCAATCGTACTGCCGTCGGACATTTTCGCGCAGAGGCGGATTTTCTGCGCCGTTGCCGGCATGACCTGTCCGCGGATATTTAAAACGGTGCTGGCCGTTTCCAAAGCATTCTGCACATTTCCGAATTCCTTCATGAGCGCCGCCAGGAATAAATTGCCCAGACTGTGGCCCGCCAGTTCTCCTTCCCCGCCAAAACGATATTGGAAGAGCTGTTCCAGTACCGTTTCTTTATCTGCCAAAGCCACCAGACAATTGCGTAAATCCCCGGGCGCGACAATATTCATCTCTTCACGAAGCCGGCCGGAAGAGCCGCCGTCATCCGCCACCGTAACAATAGCGGAAATATTGGAAGTCTTTGTTTTCAATCCGCGGAGAAGCATGGACAATCCGTGTCCTCCTCCGATAGCCACGACTTTCAGCCCGCGGGACAATTCCCATTTCGACACGATATGGCGGGACACGCTTTCCTGATCCGGTGCCACAAGGCTGAAGAAACGTTTCACCAGCCTGCGGATCGCCCACAACATGAAAAACAGGCCGATGAACACGAAAAAGATCCCTGCCGCAGCAAGAAATGTATAGCTGTAAGTCCCTGTTAGAACGAACAGAAGACGAAGTATTTCCTCCTCAATCCGACCAAAGACCTGGTAGTTCATAACGAGAGCAGCACCGAATGCCAACAGCATAAGGCCGAAGGAAAAGAGCAGCATCCATCTTTTTATATTTAACCCTGGATAAAGCCACTGCAGGAGCAGTTTCATTTGTTTTCCTCCTACTTATCATCTGCATCGCGAACAATGCGGTTCCTGTGCAAATCACGGTGTTCCACGTTCACATGGGCATGCTTTTCTTTCAGGTGGGCTCCCAGTTTTTCTGTCACGAAAACGGAACGGTGCATACCGCCGGTACAGCCGATAGCAATGGTAAACTGCGTTTTTCCCCGGTCCCTGAACTGATCCACTATGAATCCCATGAAATTAAAAAGTTTTCTTTTGAATTCTTTGGTAACCGGTGATTTTTCAATATATGCCGCCACTTCCGGCACGCGCCCCGTCCAGTGCTTGTATTCTTCCACATAGAAAGGGTTCGGCAGGAAACGGACATCAATGACCATATCGGCATCAATAGGAATACCGTATTTGAAGCCGAAGGAAAATACAGTAATCTGCATATCCCGTTTCTTATCCACCGCGCCGAAACGGCTCCCCATGTATTCCTGCAGATCAGCCGGTTTCATAGCGGTAGTGTCGATAATGACATCCGCCTGTGCGCGGACACCAGCAAGAATTTTTCGTTCCGCCTCTATGCCTTCCTGAATGCGCATCGTTTTGGCCAAAGGGTGCTGCCGACGGGTTTCCATATACCGCCGCACAAGAGCTTCGTCCGATGCTTCCAAAAAAACCACTTCATGGGGAATCCCCCGTTTATTCAATTCATCCAGCGCCTGGGGAAGTGCGTCAAAAAAAGAACCGCCCCGGATATCGGAAACCACCGCCACATGGCGGGTATTGGACGTACTCTTCCAGCAAAGGTCCGCAAAACGAGCAATCAGGACCGGCGGCAGGTTATCCACACAGTAATACCCCATATCTTCCAGCTTCTGCATGAAATTCGTTTTCCCCGCACCGCTCATGCCCGTGATAATCACAAAACGAAACCGTTCCATTACTTATACCTCCAATACATATTTCTCTATGGCTTTTGCCACACCATCCTCATTATTCGACGCCGTGATGAAATGAGCCGCCGCTTTTGCCGATTCCGCCGCATTTTCAACGGCAAAAGACCAATCAGTCAGATTAAACATGGAAATATCATTATGCCCATTCCCAAAAGTCATCAAACCTGACAAAGAAATCCCCCAGCGGTCACAAAGCTCGGCGAGCGCCGCCCCCTTGGACATGCCTTTCCTGTTCATTTCAAAAAACTCCGGCTTCGATTTCACCTGGTTCGTGGCATAGCTGAACTTTTCAGAAAGTACCCGCTCCACCTCTGCCATAACCTGCGGGTCTCTGTCAAATATCAGGAGCTTCGTCGGTTCTTTGGCAAGCGTCCAGAAATCCTCTCCCAGAACATGGGCGGAAACGCCGCACTGCTTTTCATAACTCTCCGTACGCTCATCGCGGAAAGGCACGTACACTTCATCATCAATATAGGCATGCATGTACCATCCCCGTTCATGGGCCGTATCTATAATGCCCTGTGCCGTTTCCATATCCATTGTCACATCGCGGAGCACTCTGCCACTTTCGCAAAGCCCCACAAACGCACCCGTATAACAGATCAGCGGCACATCTCCAAGACCGATGGCTTGCCCCCATGGGCGGGCGGCCTGAAACATACGGCCTGTGGCAATGACGATGCGGATATTTCTTTCCATCACTTTCCGAAGAATATCTTTCGTATAATCGGAAAGTGAAATATCATCGTGGAGAAGCGTATCGTCCAAATCGATCGCTATCATTTTTACCGGTGCCATTCATTCCTCCCTTTGAGGGTCCTTTATTTCCGCTTCAAGGCTTTCCAATTTGTTTGTACCCTATTATAGCATAAGCTTTATTAAGACATGTTGGAAATTGTTGTATTTGCATTTTGTCGATTTTACCGAGTGGCCAAGAAATAATGATAAAAACAATAACCGTTAAAATACGGTATTTTGGCTAAAATTTTTGCCGTATTTTTGCCGCCCAAAGAAAAGAGCAGGGATTTCTCCCCGCCCCGTCTTTTAACTTGCTTTACAGAACCATATCCGAAATGCCAGCATTGCTCTATGTATACTTTGCACGTTATGAATTTTCCATCCTAAATATATTTTCCATCGGTAATTCGTGTTCAGAATTCGCATGGAATTATATATTTTCCAGTATTTTAAATCCCGCGTAACAAATATATTTCTTTCGAACTCTCCTGCTCTATAATCATCAATGACTACTACATTATCTGGATTGATTGTCGCTCCGAACCAGTCAATTGCAAAACCATATGCACAGTTTCTTGACAGCCAGAAAACACGGCAGCAATACCTCTTCAATCTATCAATTGGCGGTAACGGTGCAATACTAATTGATTTTTTTATAACCCGTCCATAGTTCGGATTATATCGTTTCTCCGCCCAGTAGTATTTATAGAAATCATACCGCATCCAGCTTGGAACATATTTTGTTACGCAATCTTCACTATCACAAGAATCATCGAACGTCTGCCACTTCCTTAAAAATCCATGCAGCTCACCATTTTCGTCAGCAAACAATACCACAATCGGATTGGTAATATAGCAGATTATCATAATGAGTAATTGCAATGGTGCATATAAAAACCATCTCATATAATCCTCCTTAAAAAGAAAAGAACCCTGATGTAATTTCTGCATCAAGGCTCTTTCCGGTCCGCATAGATTAAATTTAGAATCACCTCCGGGAGATTGCCGCTCCCACGGCTACCACACTGATAACAATCCACATATTTCGCTGTCTTGCTTTAATTCTGATTTTCCGTTCCGCCTCGCGCTCGTACTCTTTCAAGTATTGATTTGCTTTCTCTAATGAGTTCTGCATCTGTTCGTTCAACTCTTGAGATTTCTTGATTTGCTCGTTTGCTATTTTCAACTGCTCCTGCGCTTCGTTCAGTTGCTTCGCTTGCTTGTCTAAGAGTATCGACTTGTCCTTGCTGTGCTGTTCGAGCGTTGTCAAGTTCTGTTCTAATTGCGTCAGCTCCATTTCGGAGATCGTGTACTGTGCTTCTGCCTGCGCATGCGAATCATACAACGATGGAAACAACCAGAAGAAAAGCAATGCTTCCGATAAAATAAGCTTTTTTCTTATCCACATTTAACCCTCCATCACGACATCTGCATCAAACAATTTCCCTTCAATGTTTTCAGATTTCGTGTACTGCCAGATATGGGCACCCGGATAATCACATTTTGAATCAAACTGCGCACACCAAATTGCACAACCGCCTAACTGATCAACATCCAGAATATTCACCAGCCAATCATAACAAGAATACAGTCCTACATATTTATAGCCCGCATCCCACAAGCGATTAATAAAAACATTGCAGATATTCGTTAATTCCTGATTATCCGGCATGCCATGACGTTCTTTATAACCATCACCATCTTCCATATCAAACCATATACCCATCGGTAATTTATCTGTAATCAAACCGCACTCTTCAAGCGTCTGAATAACAAAATCCGCTTCGATACCTGCCACATCGTCAGATAACGCATAAGAATAATGGTAAATGCCGATTTTCAGTCCTGCTTTTAAAGCGCCATTCACATTGTCGTAAAATTGGCTGTCTAAGTGCCCTTTACCGTAACCAATGCGGATAATGGCAAACTCAAAACCTGCCGCTTTTACAGCTCCCCAGTCTACTACTCCATTGTTTTCAGATACGTCTATTCCCTTCATTGTTTGCCGCTCCTTTCTCTGCCGCGTCAGAATCACCGTTCCGGTTTTTATTAACCGAAAAAATTGATATAAAAGTAACAGCCCCGACCACCGCCGGAGCTGCATACTCTTTGAAAAATGTAATTAATTGTGCCGTATTAGCTGCTCCTGTTCGGTAAAAATCATGAAGCCACGAGAAGAGAACCATAAAAAACAGAATCAGAAGTCCGGCTCCGTAAAGATATACCACTTTCAAAGACGTGTTCGCACGCCTTGAAATACGCGGAACATATCGCGTCCATAGTCCTTTAATTTTATCCATCATGATTAACCATCCTTTTGAATATGCAGCCTTCGAAGTTCTTCCATAATCGCTGTCCCTGTACCGTTGCCGCCTAAACCGTGATAAGCCTCATACATAGTAGACGCTCGTTCCAATTCTGTATATGTGATGGCATTTCGCTTTACGGCACAGGCATGAATACTGATAAGCCTATCCTTGAGAAGCGCTCTGACGCCGTCCTCTGTCTTTTCCCTATTTTCTTGCAGGCCTTTAGCTTTATTCCAAAGAAAGCCTACAGCCATTGAAAGTGCCACATATACAATGTTGCTTGCGATCGGAAGCAGTGCATGAAAAAGTTCATGTTCCAATTATTTGATATCTCCTTTCCCTAATGCCTTTCTTGCAATTCTAACTTGTGACATTTGTATTTCATCCAGCCTCTTTCGTTTAGCTTCACTGGATAAATTACTTTTCATGACTGCCTTCTTTGCCAGGTTAATATTCTGAAAAGCTTTCACGGCATTCTTCATCTGTTCAAATTCTCGCGGATCGAATCCGTCCATCCGTTTATGCAGCTCCCGCCCCGCATTGAACAGTTTCAGCTGCCTGTCATAGGCATCATAAACTTCCTGTACGCTTTCACTGCTTGCGTATGGCGTGGCAGTAAATCCACGAATCCCCGGCTGTTCAGAAAATCGTTTTGCCGGACGCGTTTCATCCAGTCCTGCCACTCCGTCTGTAAGTGTCAATCCCAGTCCAGCAAGACTGCCGCCATATCCGCGGATGGTATTATCTACCTTGCGGGGAGAAATACCGAACGTTTCGCCAATCTTTCTGCTGACTGCCGACGTGTAAGGGCCATACTGCAGTTCAGGGATTGTATTCTGCTGGCTTTGTGGTACGATATCGCGCCCCATAAAGATGGAATGATTGGTCATTGCTTCAATAGCCGGCACTAATGCAGTCGGCAGGAATGATGGAGCCATAGAATCAAGTACAGAGCCGGCAAGGCCTTTGAATCCCGCTCCCTTTTGTTTTCTTTTTTTGTCATAATCCCACTGCAGCATACGTTCCGGAACGGTACCGAAAAGAATTCCCAGTTCAAAGGGTTTGGGAATTTTAATCAGAGTGTCTTTCGTAGGGATAATCCAGAAAATATCTTTCTGCCATTGTGGTAACTCCTGATACCGTGGATCGTCCTTGTTGAGTTCCCAGAGCAGGACTGACGGCAAGGTAATCCACATAGCCGTTTTTACCGTCATATCCAGTGGATTAGCTTGCCATTCGCGGAACATCTTATCCGTCCCCTGAATGGCTGCATTGAAAAATGCAATCGTCTTATTCAGTGATTTTGTATGAGAACCTATTCGTGAAAAGTCCAGCGTCACATCACGACTTTCAAGCGCCGCTTCCTGAATACTGCCCGGGTTTCGCTTTTTGCTGAAAAGCCGATCCCCGATCCCCGTATATCCTTTCCGTACATTGTGAAATTCTGCTAAACGTGTAGCCATTTCCGTTGCCTCGGACAGTCCGCGCAGTATTTCAATCGGATTTGTGGTTACCATCTTTTTGACGCTTGGCCGCTGCAACAAGTCTCTCATTTGTCCGGAAAGGTAATTCCTATCCAGAGAAACAAGATTAGCCTGTGCCGCCCCCGACCGCATGTATTCCCAATACGTATTGCCCTTTTGCAGATATAGCCCCAATCCTTTAAGAGTATCTACAACGGGGATAAATCCATGTTTAGAGTAGATCGTAGCAGAAATCATGTCGCGGACAGGATTTCGCAAGATAAATTCGGGCCCTAACGTCGCCCCGGCACGAAGCCATTTTGCCGGATAAGAAAGAAGCTTCGTAAACATGTTTGCACCTTCCGGATTCAACATTTTAAATGCCTGATACAATTCCGGTGTCGTGTTATAAACGACTTTCTTTCCATTTCTCCACACACTGAAACTATGATCCGTCACCTTTGCCGCACCGGACACTTTTTCAATCAATGCTCCCATGCCATCAACATTGGCCAGTTTCACGATAGATTGTCCGACTTTATTCCGTTCGATGGCACTCATTATTGAGAAAGTATTCCGGATTATTCCTTCCAGTGGGTCTACTACATCTAAAGTGCTGCCGCGCATTTTCTTTGTGACAGCCCCCACATTAGCAAATCCTTTTCCTGTTCCATTCCTTTGTGCTTCTGCAGCTTCATAAAATTCACGGAAGAACGGTACATAATGAGGATATTTATTCTTCATGGCCATTGCAGCCTTTACCGATAACATACCGGCATCTACAGCATTTGCAAGCAGGAAATCATTATATCTGTGGATTTCCGTAGCGGCTTTCGCGAAAACAGGATTCTTCTCATAATGCTTGATGACGTCAAAACATTCTGATTTTGTAAATCTCGTAATCAGTGGTGTTTCATCTCGCGGTAAGAATGTATTCCAGTGGTTCATATCCAATTCGCGTAATGCGGTCAGATATGTAGAAAAATCTTTCAGCTGATTATCCGGAATTTTTCGGATAATCTCTTTAAAAGCGGGGATTCTATGCTTGGGCGAACCATTCTGCAGAAGGGCTTCTGCTTTACCTGCCCAACCGCGCGCAAGCCACGCCTGTTTGAATGCGTTTTCTTCTATCCTTAACTTTCTTCCCGTGCGTTTTTCTACTTCACCGATAAGTTCCTCTAATGGATGAAGTTCATCCACCATTGTAGTATACGGCTCATGATAAACTTTCCGTGCGACTTCCTTAGAATCCTTAAAGAATTTCAACGTTTTCCGCAGTAGATTTTCTTTACCGCCAAAAGAAACAGAACCTTTCATCCGTTCCCACACAGGCTGCGCATACCATTGATGGCCGACATAAGACAATTTGTCTACTGCAGCATGCAGGTCTTTATCACCTTCCAATATTTGTTTAAATTCCTTATAAAACAGTGGGAAATCAGAGGCTGCTGTTTTACGGCGCGTAACATAGTCATGGAAAAATTCAGCAATCCCTTCCTTTCGGATGGTTTTTATGCCACCTTTGTTATAGGCATTTCCGAAACGTTTATGGATAACATTAGAAAATTCCGTATCAAAACCGGGACGATTGCTGAATTTAAATCTTGCATCCACATAGTGTCCAAGTTCATGCATAACAGTTCGGGGATCCCCGAATGTTCTTGTTCGTATAATATCCGTTTTAGGGTTATACCAGCCGTTGGTGCCCTTCTTGCCGACACGCCCCTTCTTGATAGTAGCACCGAAAATACTATTTACATCATCAAGAATCTGCTTGCGTGAAATCGTCTCTCCCTGCCATGTGGTCAAGTCATTACCGGCCGCCTCCTCAACAGGTCTTGCCATAAATGACCGTTCATCACCCGGCAATTTTACTTTTCCTGTTTCTTCTGCTACAATAGAGTTGCCAGATGGGAGAAGCTGGGTATCCGGCGTTGAACCCCTATCACTGGAGGGTTGCAGAGGATACCCTGACTGACGACCTCGAATATTTTCGCCGACGTAAATTAATTCGTCGGCGTTTTTTATATCTCTTGAAAGCTGATTAATAGCATTGTTTCGATGTCTGGGCTTATCCATAGCCGTACTTGAAGAGATAATTTTCCCTTTATCGGTTTTATCCATGCTGACCGCTATTTGATGTAACAAATTATCTTTTCCGCGCCATAGATTCACATAGAGTTTTCTTCCGTTCTTTTGCTTAAGAATAAAATCCGGATTTTGAACAGTATCTTTTATCAACCCAGTTGCAAATGCACGGCTATCAGAAATAGACATATTTTCGCCATGTCCGGAAGTGAAAGCTTTAACTGCGTCATCTACTGCATTTTTGTTTTCTTTGTCAAAAATAACTCTTACTTTTTCTCCCATCGGATCGTCTATTCCGTCAGCAAGTTTAAGCGTTTCCTGACGTGCATATTCAAATTTCTGTTTTTCCGGTAAATCTTTGAATGCGCTATATTCCGTTTCGTCATATGTACGGAATACTTCCTTAGGAATAGTTCCATTTTTGATATGATCGGATAATTCTTCCGGAGTAATATCTTTCACCGGATCCTTCATGAAATTTAAATTTGCTTCTTCCGGCGCGGCTTGTTTCACATCCTCCGCAAAATCATTGAGCCCGTTCTGCATGGGACGCTGCATCGGACGTACACTGCGGCCATCATAGACTTCTCTGGCCACCTGCTGGCGGTATGCGTCATTGGCCACTGCCGGATCCGGACGTTCATACTGTTCGCGGACAATATGCGCCGCTTCTTCCGGAGTGATATTCGGATTTTTGCGGAGTGCTTCAAAAGCCGCCCGTTCTGTAGTATTCATCTCTTCGGAGATAAAATCTACCTGTGTACGCCAGTCTTTAGGATTCAGTCCGTTTTCCCGGGCAAATTGCTCTAAATGTGCCTTTCTATCGCCTGTCCACTGCACCAGCCCGTGGGAATTATATCCATCTTTTGAAAGCGCTTCTGTATCAAACATGGATTCCTGCGCAATATTTCCGGTAATCCCTGCTGCTTCGGAATCGGTAAATCCATTCTGACGGAGACGGTTGTAAACATCTGTTTTTATATCTCCTGTTTCACCGTATTCAGGCGGAAGATTTGCTTCTTTAAGCGCCTGCGTACCCATTTCGGTATCACGGACTAAATCGTCAAAACCTGTTTCTCCGCCACGTTTAAAAGAATCAAAAAAACGCCCTTTCGCATTAGCAAGGCCGTTCTTTACCGGATCAATAACATGTTCATTAAACGGTTCCGTTATATGTTCGCGGATAGGCTCGCTGATACTTTTAGGCGTTGCTTTTTTTATGCCTTTGGCCGCTCCGTGAATAATAGTCCCCGGCAAGAATACTTTATCCCACGCTTCAAGCGGATTATCAACAAGGCTCTGTACATATTCTCCGGGATTAGTAACCGCCTCTTTAACGGGATTAATGACCGGATCCAAAAGAGCCTCTTTTGCCGTGCTGATAACAGGCGTGCCGTCGTCATTTGCAATGTTCTGGTCATAAGTCTGCATCGTAGAATCAAGCAATGTAGGGGTTGCCAATGCTGCACCTGCCATACGGACAATGCCGGGCATACCGGGCGTAATGGCGGTGTACCCGGCAGGTTTGCCTACCAGCTCATTGTAGACATTCATTTTTGCCCGGTTGTAATTTTCGCCCTCAAAGCCTTGCGTTGGGTCTTCCATGTTGATGGATTCTCCATTGTTGTAGGCTTCTAAAGCACGCTCTCCGGCAGCCGTAATTTCATTGCCATAATTTTCTATGGCTTTGCCGGCATTAGCCGCGTAATCAGAAAGAGTATTCCATACATTGGCTTTCGTCTTCTCCCACTGCGCTTTGCGCGCTGCACGCCCTTCTTCATAAGCGTCATCGATGCTGTTCAAAAAGCCTTTGGCCTTATCAAGCAAAGACGAATCCTGCGGCGGCTGATTCTTGAATTCATCAAAATATCTTTCACCGCCAGTATTACCGCCAGCACGCTGAAATTCATCAAAATAACCCATATTTTACCTCTTTACGGTACCCATGCTGCATAGAAACCGAGTCCTTCGTTTCGTAATGCCTGCTGTACTTCTTCTTTGGACATATGCTGCCGCATTTCCATGATTTTATTACTGAGACCTTGCTCATCATTCACAAGCTGTTTCTGCCCGCCTGTTACATCTCCCGGCTGTCCGGGCTGCTGCAAGCCTAAAACCTGTTGCAGCTGTGCATAATAAGGAGATTTTGCGGGATCGAAATCATCATCATACATATGTTGTTTCTCGTACATCTGCTGCAAGTGACTTAGCTGTGAAATAATCTGTGAATTGTACCCGCTCGTTCCGGGCCCTTGCACTTCTCTTGCCGTACCAGGAATAACCTGCCCGCTTCTGACATCAAATAATCCGCCGCCGGTATTCACATAAAAACGTCGCGGATCTTGCGGCGGTGCATAATTCCCCATCTGCTGGACAGCTCCTGTATCGCCATTGATTCCTACAAGCTGGCCATTTGGCATTGTCTTATAAGAAATATTCGGCTTATCCAACGCGTTGATGTTATTTAGCATATTCATATCAATCTGTGGAAGCCCCAGCTGCTGAGCACGGTAATTATAAGCGGCAATCCGCGGCGCCATCGCCTTAAGTTTTTTCGGATCATAACCGCTGACTGCCGCATTTCCGTCTTTATCCGTGGTATAGACAAGCTGATTCAGGATATCCTGTCTTGCCGGCTCAAGAACGCTGTCCCGATAGGCGCTAAGCTGTTTACCATATTCTTCTGCTGTGTCATTTTCGAGCATTTCTTTTGCCATACGCGCTGCTTCCTGTTGTCCATAGCCGCTCTTGATGAAGCTGACATACGCCGCCCCGGCTTTATTCCTAAGCGACTGCTTAATTTGGCTCCTGTCAGGCGCACTTGGCTGCGTTTGTATTTGCGGCTGTGTCTGCTGCATATTCAGCTGATAATGAGGGACGGCCTGTTCTAATGCGTCCTGCCCCGCCGGAGCCGAAGACTGCAAAGGCTGTGCGCCGGCAGTGTTGATCTTGAAATGAGGCATTGCTTTTTCAAGACCGTCCTGCGCAAAAAGACCGCTGCCCATCTGCGGGGTCTGCGGCTGTGTCAATTGAGACAAAAGTCCCGGGGACTGTTCCTCTTGATAGCCCCCGAATACTTTTGTTGCATAATCTTTAGCATTGCGGGTATCCTGTATCTTCTGCAGACGGTTTGCCGCCCACAGTCCCGCCAGATTTCCAATCTGATCCCATGGTGATTTATCCTGTACATAGATAACACTCATGATTATTTACCCGCTTTCTTAGCAACCGTCTTTCTTCTTGTTGCCGGCTTCTTAGCTGCCGGCTTTTTCTTTTCTTCTGCTTCGTTACTCTCTTCTGCAGATGCTTCCGTTTCCTGCATAGGTTCTTCTGCAGAATCTTCTGTTTTCTGTTCTGCAGGAACAACGTCAACCGCTTCTGCAGGAATAATGTCGCCATCCGGGCCATTACCCGCTTTGTTAGCTTCTGTCAAGCCTTCCGCCAAGATACCGTTTGCATAGAACATATTGTCACCGGTCAATTCCAGTTCATAAACCTTTTCTTTTCGACCGGTTTCTACAATTGATGTAATCAGTTCAAATCCGTTTACTGTCATGACACTCTCACCTTCGGAAAGTTCGGTTAAAGGTTTCTTTCCGTTAGGCGTCAAGAATACTTCTGTCTGTGTGGTTTCTACTGCAAAAGACGGAGTATTGAGTTTATAAATATCCGCTTCACCCATGTCATGAAGTTCTTGTACCTCATTCACTGTGCCAAGAGAAACAACCTGATCACCAAACGCCATCTGTTCAATGGCAACTGCACCTTCCGGCGTTGAAATTTCTGTTCCTGCTGTAAAGCATGCAAAATAACTTCCTAATCCGCTCATAAGACCTCCAAAGAATCCACCACTCCCCTGCCGGACAATTGTCTGTCCCGGTGTGGCTACACTGTACCGCTGTTGCGATAATTGAGACAATAACCCTTGCGTCGGCGCGTTCTGTCCTGTCGCCATCGCTAAATACTTCATCGGCGTGTTTATCGCCGCTTCCTGCGCCGTTGCCGCCGTTTTAATCGGATCCGTTGCCATCTGCTGGGATTGGTTCGCCAGCTGTGACAGCGTTGAAATCCCTTGCTGCCGGTTATTGAAATTCGTATTTGCCAAATCAGCCTGCTGCCCGTAGCCGGAAAGTTGGTTCCTGAACATATCACCCAATAGCCCCGCCTTACCGTTAATGCCCGCCAATTGACTGTTATAAGCCTGTCCGGCAAGCCCAGCCGCTGTCTGCATATCGTTTCCGTACTGTGCGGCCAGCGTATTGGACGCATTTCGGGAAATATCATTGAATGCACTGTCCGCCTGTGAAGAATTGATAATTCCCCTGCTGGCCAGTCCGGACAATGTATTTCCAACCGTATTAGTCAAATCACTTTGCAAGGCTTTCTGCCGGTTTTCCGAATAAGAAGACGGCAGCACACCATTTAACAATCCTTGCATAGCAGTATTATTGTTCTGCATGGCCGCGTTATACTCAGACGCCAATTCTTTATTCCCCTGTGTCATAGACTGAATAGCATTCCCCAGCAGCCCAGAGAAACGATTGTTAGCCGCTGCATTAGCGTCTGTATTTGCATTTACCTGTGGAATCAGTCCTTGTACCAGCTGATTATTGGCCGCCGTCTGATTTTGCGCCCGATCATACAATGTTTGCCAGTTGGGATTCGGCGTAACTTGCTGGCTGCTTAATGCTTGATTAGCCATATTCAGCAGGTTTTGTGCCACCGGCTGTGTAGTCTGTGCCCATTTCAGCTGTTCGCCAAGCAGCCCTTTTTCCTCATCGGACATTTTGGGAACCTGTGGATCCGTAGTTGTTATCCTTGTTCCCTTTTTCCCGAAAAGCTGTAAATCAAATAAAAGCATGTAATCTCCTTTCTAACGTAAATTTTCAATAGTGCCTGTCAAAACATAGTAATGACGCCCTTCGTAATCATAATCATGTTCCGGATGGTGGATCATTTTCCATCGCCTGATATGTCCTTTCGGATTGCGTGTCGTCATTGTCACAATATCTTTCACGTCATTAAGCATCATCACCTCTCGGATATAATCGGTCATTTTATGAAATCTGCCATACGTTTCAAGAATCTGGAAATAAATTACACCTTCATATTTAATCAGCTGCCAGAAAAGAAATCCTATATTCGGGAAAAATTTGAAATGAGTTCCATGTTTATCATGAAAATCATCATCCAAAAAGAACCCGTCAAAGCTGATGGATTCTCCTGTGATTTTTTCATAATCTTTCACCATATCTTGTAAGCTTAATAATTGCATATAATCAGCCCATTTCTGAATTTTGTGAATATAACATCCATTTAGCTTCCTTTGTTGTCGTGACGTTGTATCGGATAATCAAATCGCCTGAAGTTCTTATAAAATATCTTGCATTTTTATAATTATCTCCAATATATTCATGTTCGTATCTTGTATGTGTCTTCTTGCCGATTTTCTCCTCCCATGTTTTTCCGGTATAATAACGCATACTCCAAGCATCTCCATAACTTACTTGAAACTTATACTCCCGCCCGGGCACTACATCAACGGCATAGGGAATATTCCTGTTCCCGTCCACTTCTATTCTCGTAACACCGGCAGGACAAGTCCATGAGTGTAGCTGTTCAGGTTGATCAATATTTCCAACTAATGGTGGGAATCGCATTTCCGACGACTTTAATACAGCATAATCACGCCCGTATTTTGCGACATAACATCGCAAAGGAGTTGCCTGAGGATCATTTATCTCACCAAGCTTCACATATCCATTTTTTTCCCCAACAGTAACACAAACCCGAGGGAGCTGGCATTCCTCAGTATTATCATACATATCACATTGCCCTAATTCTCCATTCTGTTTGTGGTAATGCAAGCGTTTAAATATACCCATAATTCATCTCCATCACTCAAACCAAAGATAATTTTCCCCTATCTGTAGTTTTTGGTCATTATTTACACCGGAAAGTTTATACCAATTGTTTGTGTTATCTATGTCGGATGGAGTGTTTATAAATCTAATAAAAATCCCTGTACTGTTTGCAAAAAACATCTGCACAAGCAGTGCTCGTCCGTCATTCGTCGGATACATGCTCGACAAAACAGTTCCCCACTGCTCTCTGCCGTTAATGTTTATTCCATACGCCCGATGCGTTACAAAACCCTCAGTGTTGTTATCTGCATAATGGTTTTTAATCCAATCATTCATTTCGTTAGTACTATCAAAATGCCCGGAATTAATGTTGCCGCAGAAGTTTTTTGCAATAATATTTGCGAGTCCACCCTCTGACCCATTGCCAAAACAATATGAATCCTTGACTTTTTTACCTCTGAACCCGAACCAAACATTATTTACATCTTTAGGGAAATTAAATTCATTATCATGTGAAAATGGAATTTCTTTACCCCCAGAATAATATTTGTCGTCGGCCTTTGCTTTTGAAAGGTAGGTAGCACTGATATTATTTCCGTCATTATCATTTATAGCCTTTTTGGCAGCGGGTACTGTACCATCTACTTTGATCGTTAGCTTCCCGGTCGTATTATCCAAACTAATATCAATGTTGTTTCCTGCTATAAATTCAAGCACGGCCTGTTTTACAGCAGCTGAAAATTCTTTATCGCCCGTTTTCACTACGGAAAAAGCATTCTGATTAACTTCCGCTCCTTCTGCTATGCCGGATAACTTTTCCTTTTCGACTGCCGTCATCTCTAGCGCCGCAGCATTGTTCATGTATTCAATCTTCGTCACATCAGTACTATTCGTTGTAACAGCCGCAATAAAGACACGTACAACAGCTTTCCATTCCGCACCGTTATACATGTACATCTTCTGTTCAAGCGTGTTAAAAATATGAGAGTCCATGGGGATGCCAGACGATAATGAATCCGCGAACACGGGTTTAATTGTGACACTGTCATATGACAATGCTCCGGAAAGACTTCTTTCTACAAAAAGATAACTTGTGGTGTTGCCGGGCAGCGTCCATGCACTGATTTTTTTGTTTATTGTTTCTACATAATCTTTTGCTCCATTTTCATTAAAACCATCTGCCAGCGTCAAAACGACAGGAACATTACTGCCATCGATAATGACAGACAATCCTACACTGGAAAGAAAACTATATTTCCCACCGTTATTTTTTCCATACAAAATACGCTGCCGCAGGCCGCTACCGCCGCCTTTCGGCTGCATAGAAATTGCATTTCCGATCGTCTTAATTTCTTCCCTGTTCTTCAATACCGCTTCTTTCGTGCTATCTCCCTGCGGCGTTGGATTTAAAGGATATTGTTCGACGTAAGCCATTTAAACCTCCTCATAGGTATAATCAAATTGCCGCAAAGCGATAGCGCCCTTGGCGACAAATATTTTTATCTGCAGATGGCGGTTCGCTCCGCCGCCGATCTTATTTACTTTCGTATACTCATTGCCATTCAGCATGCCGGTTGCGTTAATCAACTTTTCATTCGCATAGTATAACTTTGTACCGGCCGCTTTGAATGTAACAGGTTTTGCCCGTTTATCGCTGATTGTAATGCTGCCGTAACCTTCAATACGGTTGCTTGATACAAAATTATATGAAAATAGCAGTAAGAATAATCTTTGAGCCAGACGATTACCCGAAACAATTGATGTCGTAATTTGCTCTCCGTCATCGGTATCAATCCCCGCGTCCAACTTGCCGATTTTGTTTCCATACGCGATATAGACATCTTTGCCGACTGGCAATACATCGTGCAGATCATGAACGAAAGACCTTGACGTGAAAACACCACGTCCGTCCTCGTACCTCGGTAGATAATGATAAATAAATATATCCTGATTTTTCCCGGGTTTAATCCACAGCTGTTTTCTTCCGGGGATGTGCCACATTCTGGCTTTTTCTGTCGTGATAGTTGTCAACTGTGCATTGATATTAAGACCTATCTCAGAAGGCTGAATATTCGCATACGTATTTGTCGGAACAAAACTCATCAATCCCGCATCACCTAAATAATAACTTCGGTCATCAATGCTGATTGAACTGCCGCAGCATAAAGCCGTTTCCGAAAGCGGATACACCGCAAGTGTCTTTTCGTGTGGATTACCGGCAACTTGGTAAGCTCTACCGTATTCTTTGTATACAATGATTGCTTTTGACAAAAAATCAATAGCTACAATACAGCCGGGATCTTTATAACCAACCTCTACATACTGCGCAGAAGCGGAATTATTGCTGTCCGGCGTCCACGATCTATAGTCACCGACAGCTGACCATGTGATACGGTGTCCATAAATAGATGCCACAATAACAGAGCCTGAATGGCTGCTAACAAACTCGCAAGTAGGGCTTTCATCTACAATAGACAGCACGCCAGCACCGGAAACAGCCTGCAATTTACCGCCGGAAGCAATCAGAATATCATGATCAAAAGCATGATATTTCGGAGTGCTGTTCCCCGTTAGCGTTCCCAGCGGCGTAACTGTTACCCAATCTGCCGTTTTGTATAAATCGCGACCGCAAGAAAAATAGAACTGTTTCCTGTAATTGTCATAATACAGGCTCTCGATATCCTTTTCGTGTGTATAAATGACTTCTACCCCCGGCACCGTCTGCAATGCGCCGTCCGTACTGCTGTACTCGCAATTGATTGCCTGCGTCAGACTCTGCAAATCAATACTTTCTGCAGGCTTGCTCCAGTCCAGACCTAATCTGAAACCGTTTGTCGAAGCAAAGAAACGCTCACCCATATTATCATCGCCCTCTTGCCGCTTGGATTGCCGTTGTTAAATCAGCAATAAACGCTTTATCCGCATTGGCATAATCCAGCATTAAAGATTTCTTTTTGACAAGAAAAGATACTAATTGCACAAGCACGAAGTGGAAAACATCGCTGAATGGAATTGCATCAGTTTCATCTGATACATGCGGCTTTTTCACAGCGTAGAATACATCATTGACAGTCTTTCCACCGTACGTCTGGAAAGACCCGTTCACAATGCGTACCGGATACCCCACCGCCGGAACAAACGCTGTAAAATCACCGGGTACCGGATTATTGTTGCTAATGTCCATACTTTTTACAACTTCCCTGTCTTTCATCGGGATAAGCGCCATAGTCAAATAATCAATAGCCGCATTAATATAGGGGATATATTCCGTGCTATCGTCCAGTATTTCATTCGTATCCAGATTAATCATCGTAATCAATTCGCCTACTGTCATACGGCCAGTACCCCCTTGCTACGAAACCACCTTCATCATCCATTTGACGTGCCATTTCTGAAATCGTATCTTCCCATCCGGAAACAAACGATAAGTCCGCTTTTAGGATCCGCGCTACCATGTAATTCACCAGAAGGCTTTCTATTTCTGCTGGATAACCGCTGTTATCACTCATGTCTTTGTAATCTGCAGACGGGATATATATTACAGTTAATCCGCGTTGGGTTTTATCTTTCGCCGTTACCAGCTGATGGGAGGTTAAATCGTAATCAATATCATTCCCCCTTGCATCTTTCACCGAAAGAATGCGGAGTGCCATTTTTGACAATGCTACATCCGGACGCAGTTGGTGTCCGCTTTCGGTCTTGCTTACTATATCCGGAATATACCGCGCCACCAATCGATACAGAATATGATTGCCTTCGTTATAAAATTCCAGAAATTGATATGGCGTATAGTTCACCTGCGACGTATCGCCCACCTGCATATAAGCACGGTCAATTAAATCTCTTATAGTCATGGTTACTCCTAAAGAAAGGAAAGAGGGCTTTTTACAGCCCTCACCTTATTACTCTACAGAACCGCCGGTCATGACCTGAATCACGCCGTAGTCTTTACTGTTGTAGACAGATTTTTCAATGCCGCCGAAGAACGCGATACCATTCCCCTGTACATTGCCGTAATCGTCTTCATCTTTAATGAATCGGGCTTCACGAGCCACAGCGAAGCAGGCCGCCTGTTGTCCCAAAAGCAAATTGTGAACAACATTTGCAGAAGACGCGCCAGTTTTCGTATTCTGAACACGTTCGTATTCATAAAGAACGACTCCGTCATATTCGCCAAGTGCCCCCGTAAAAATCGGGTTCTTGCTGCCGCGGATGGCCGCATTTTGCTGTGCCGCCTGCCATACAGGATCTGCTTTCAAATCTCTTGCTGCCCAAGTACCAACAAGCATGATGTATTTATCCTGCCCATCAATTTTAAGAGGTTTCACCATCGGTTCATGCATTTTGGCTTTGCGTTTCGCTTTTGCAATCAGCGCACAGGTCAGCTTGTCATTAGCCGTTAAAGAAACCTCTGTTCCTGCAGCAGACGCAAACATTCTCTCGCCGGTTGTCGGATTAGCCGTCAGTGCGGAAATCAGCTTATTGTCTTTCCAGTCGGACAGCCACTGCGTCAATGTCCCCTTAATAAGCGGCAAGTTCGCATACGGGGATTTCTGATCATCCGCCTCAAAGCGTTTTACCGCATTTCTCTGCAGTACAGTTTTCACGCTGAAATCATACATTTTCAGCTCATCCTCATTGCCTTTAAGAGTACTGTTTCCGGAAACGCCTGCACCATTAAGATTCATTGCCAGACCGAAGACCACTTCATCTCCTTTAGCCTGTTTCGAATCTTTATTTGTGTGCACTACATTATCCCCGGAAGTGGATGTAAATTTGTCGAAATAAGAGGCCTTTAGACCTTCCCTCCACACCTTTTTCGTCCAAAGTTTCGGAACCAACTTCTCAGGAATTTTAAATTCGTTTGCCATACATTATTCTCCTTTTCGTAAAAAAATTAATCAACCACAAAGGTCTTCAATTTGCTTTCTGATTTCCGCCGGAAGCTCGTTTTCACGTCCTTCATCAACATACCGCAAGATTTCTTCTTCAGACAGTTTTGCACCGGTCGGAGCGCCGCCGTTTAATGCGCTTGCTTTTGGCAGTGTTTTAGCCGTTTCGAGCGGATTTTTCGCGGGTGCGGTCATCGCCGATTTTACCTTTTCAACGAAATCACGAATAATTTTGAAATCTTCATTCGTGCCTATCCCCTGATCCAGTCGCGCAAATGCTGCATCAATGGGGGCAGCGTCTTTTCGCGTCATGCCGTCCAGCATTTCAGTGCCTTTCTGCCACAGCTCGCCGATATTCGGAATAGCTTTAAGCTTGCCAATAAACGCTACATTTTGCTGATAGGTTTCCTGCCGCTCTTCTTGCTGGCGCGTCATCTGATATTCAATCCGTGCCTGTTCATGAAGCAGTTCCTGATACTTCTGGGCGTCAGTGAACATCAAATCGGACGCGTCATCAATCTTGAGCCGCCTTGCGGCTTCCTGCTGCGCATAACTGCGAATTTGATTCAAATCTTCCGGAGATAATACCGGTTTCTGTGACATACTCACCTGTGAACGCAAAGTGTTAGCCGCTTCTTCGGCCGCTTTCCTGCGAGCCCGTTCTTCTGCCAGCGCTTTCTTCAAATCGCCACCTGCAGAACCATCTTCTGGTTCTTTTGGTTCGATTTCCTTTTTAGGTTCCGATCCCGGATTAGGTTCAGTTTTCGGCTGTCCACCTGCCGGATTGTCTTCCGGTTCTTTTGCCGGTGCTTTACCCGCCGGAGTTGCCGGTTCCTGATTATCAAGACCTGCCTCTTTCAAATCTTCTGCACTAAAACCCAAATCTTCTGCGTTCAGCATTGTTTCGTTTTCCATGTGATTATCTCCTTCTGCCGGTTTAACGACATCGGCGGTCGAATAATTGTTTGTAGTTTACCGTCTCTTTTCGGACGAAAGAAAAAAGCCTTTTAACGTCGTTGCTTAGGACGATATATTAAGGCATTACTGCCCTAATAGCTGTGGTTGCTGTATTGGAATTTGCGGTTGTACCGGCGGAGCGGTTGCCCGCCCTTTTAGTGCTAATCTTTCCTGCATAATTTGCTGCGGTGAAATATTTACACCGATAGACTGCAGTGCCGTTGACAGTGCTTCCGCCGGTAAATCCTCAATACTTGCGTTGACTTTAAAGTCCGGCATTTTCGGCTGTTCGGAAGCCTGCTGCATACGCTTCTTGACCGTTTCTTTTTCCGGGAAATCCATGAAGTCAAGAATGATATCCATCGGAATATCAACACCTGCCTTCTTCGCTTCCAGCAACTGATACAAATTCGCCCGCCGTGCGGTAGCGCTTGCCTGCGACGTTGTGATTACAATGTCGAAATCGAAAGCGGATAAATCATACAGTACTTTCGTTACCGGGTCACCGTTTTCATCCGTCACCGGCATACCGTTCTGATCTACCGTCTGCTGTTCTTGCATTGCTTGTCCCAGTCCTGGCTGTATCTGCACAAATTCTTTCTTGCCGTCTTCGCCGAGGATCCGCATAACCTTGTCTTTGTTATAAAACTGCGGAATCAATCCCGGTGCGTAGGTGTCTCCCCACAAGAGTTTTACAATCTGCAGTTCCGCTTCTTTGGCTTTATCGAATATTTCCGCCGTCTGCACCGTGGTAACCGACTGACGAAGATCAATTGCCTTGCCGCTCATCGCCCCAATACTGCCGGACAGGCTCTCCGGAGTAATGCCTGAAATCGTGTAAAAATCACTGCTTGAGCGGTTTTCAAGCTCTATATTATTGACAGATTGAGCCGACGGAAGCCCGTCGGTAAATGTCACGCCCGGCTTCAAGAAAATATTAGCGCCCGGCGTTGTAGACAGATTCCGAATTTCCCGCCTTTCCTTTTCATTAAACTGCGGTCCAGTCCAGAACCGGACACCGAGCGACTGCTGATTGACGATATGCATGCGCTGACTGCGGTTCTTGTTGAGTTCGCGCTGTGCGTCTTTTAAATCTCGTACAATCCCCGCCGGTTCCAGTCCGTCATCCACATCCTCACCGTAGCCCGATAAGTAACAATACTGCCGCACAAGGGGGAACTGATTGTGCTTATACGGACTTTCGCCTTCTTCAAGCAGCACTTCCCCACAGAATGTCGCATATCTGATTTTCGTAACCGGGATTTCTTCCGGTTCTGCTCCGGACATTAAAAAAGCCGAATATAAATCCGGCTGCGATTCGTCAACAATCATCCCATCTGCAGAGAAAATTTTCTTCCGCGTGTACTCTTTATACCAATATTGAACCACCCTTAATTTCTTTAAATCCCGTGAATACCAAAGCGGCTCCGTATCAACTGTCTCCAATTCGCTGTCATCGTATTTATGCGTTAGCATGGCAATTTCATCTGCTTTGTCCGCATATATTTGCTTCAATTTATCCGGACTTTCCCAGCTATAACGCCCGCAGTAGAAAGCGTCTGACAAATCATCTTCTTTGCATTCCGGATCCACAAACACATCAAAAGGACTGACGTTTTTTATCTGTATCCGTCCATCCATCCGGGCGTAATCAAATTCATAACTGACCCAATAATTTCCAACGCCACAAATGATAGCGTCTTTGAATGCCTTTTTCTTAACGCTCTGATAATTTGTCTTGTCGAAAGTGTACTTCGTGATACCTTTGGCTACTCGTGCTACGCGATCATCTTCTTCTGACCGCGGCAGGAAATCAGGTTCCGTCTCATTCTGCGCCGCATAGCCTGAAAGCAAATTAATAACAGGGCGTATCCGGTTAATTGTAATAACCGGACGGGATTTCTGTTTCATTACTTTCAGGTCCGCATCTGTCCACTGCTTACCGCGCATGAAATCATAATCTTCTTTTGCACTTTTGCGCCATTCACTTGTTAGCTGCAGTGCCCTTTTTACATTATTCCGCGCTTCGGATAAATCAAAACTCATTCGACAAGTTCTCCTTTAAACATCATTCCATACATTTGTTCAAGCTGCCACTGCGGCATTTGAGACACAAACGCCGCCAGCTCTTCATCGCTTTTCTTTGCCGGAATTAAAATCCCGTTCTCCATATGTTCACCGTACTCTGATTTGAGCACTCTATAAGCATAGTCTCTAAGTGCTCTGTCACTCATTACACACCCCATGCTGTTGGTTCATCCCCTTCCTCATCTTCATATCTATAGCCATCATTAAATGCTTTTTCTACTTTTACCGGCTGAATCGGACGACTCATCAAGAAATATCTAACGCTGTCGTAACTATGGTCTTCTTGTTGTGTATCCACGTCCTCGACTTTGTGCTTATCGTATGTCAATGCCGGCAGCGTCCGTATCAAGTGATAACACGTTTTGAATATCTTGAACTTTCGTTCTTTTAATCGTAAGTGAACCTGCATTTTTCCGGCTAATCTGTCATTATCCGCCGGATACCACGGCACGCCTTCCGCTGCGAAAACTTCTGCAATCGACGGCCCGTCATGTCCTGTTTTCTGCCAAATTGCCGGATCCGCAATACCGAACTCACTGCCCAAATGTTTAATCTTCTGCGCTACTTCCCGCGCCGTTTCCTGCGTACCCGTGTTAACTGTTCCCGGCTTGCAGCCGTACCATTCGTTAATTACATAGACAACGCCGTCATAATCCACCGCATACTCATAGATTGCATATGGCTTGCTGTATCCCCAGTCCATCGACCTGCCGCGCTGCCAGCTTGATGGTACTTCAAATGGTTCAACAACGTGTATATCCGTCCTGAACTCTTCAAAAACTTGTCCCTCAAATATATTCCAGTCGCCCTCACGATATGCCTTTCTAAGTTTATCCGGCAGCGTATCAAGCGCGTCACTGTATCCCGCTGGCAAGTATGGATTATCATCAATTCGTGCCTGTACAAAAGCAATTTTATTTGCGAAATCCCGCATTTCCGGCGGAATATTTCTGTCAATGAATAGGTTTCTGACCCACATATGACCCTTACCGCCGGGATTCGTCCCTGCAATCAGCTTAGGGTCCTCAACGCCAACCCAGCGAAGCCGCATACGCAAGAAATCAAAAACAGTCTGCTCATTCAGCGTCAGCTCATCAATCGCAATCGCCGCAAACTCTGATGATAAATACTTAGACGGATTATCCAAATTCCTGAAACATATCACACCGTTCCCGAAAGCCGGATTCAATGTAAATTCATGCGTCGCCTCTTTGTAACTGCCGAGCCAGTCAGGAAACTCCATTTTAATTTTCGATAACTGCCGGTCACGCAGTGCCGGATAATCTTCACAAAACAACCCAACACGGATACCTTTTAATTTCAGATGTTTATACCATCCAATTAAGAGATAAACCAGTTCCCATCGTAAGATATACGATTTCCCGCCACCTGCTGCACCGCCATAAAGAATGTATGTATTATCTTTAACTGTACGCATAAATTCCCGTTGTTTTACCGTTGGATGAATAATATCATTAACAAGATTAATCGTCTGTGCTGATGTCATCATCTACCACCAGATTAATTCCGATATTGCCGGATAATTCCTTTTCTTGCTTGTCGCGCCATTCCGGCTTTCTGTTCGTCAGCCAGAATACAATAGCTTTTGCGTCCGGCGGTATATGCCGAGTCACTCGCTTAGTTACTTTCATTACAGCTTTATTTTTTGCATTTTTATCCGCAATCAGCTCCGATGTCGTCTCTATATAGTCATATCCTTTGGCTCTTTTTAAAAGCGCATTCTCAACTTCGATATCAACAACTTCTTTCCCGCGCGATAATGCCTCGGAAAATTCGGGATACTTCTTAATCCATGTATACAATGTATCTTGATTAATGCCGATATTATGCGCAATCTGCTCATTACTCAATCCGTCTCGCGCCCATGCCTGCAAGCGCAAAAGATTATCCCGAAGAAGCCACTTTGCATACTTGCCTTTTGCGCCCACGTTAATCACCACCTTAAAGCAACATAACAAACGAAAAGCACACGTCGGGGAGAATTGACGCGTGCTTTTCTAAAATCAAAGAGGAAGTATCATTCTACTTTCACACTAACATAATACCACATTTAAATGTCAGATTTTGTCAGGTTTTGCTTTCTTTGAGATTTCTCGAAAAGCTTTATTTTTCAAATCATGACAATATGCTCTTGCATAATGATGTTCTTGCGCGATTTTTTCCCAAAACTTGTTCAGGAAATATCTGTCAATCATGATTGATTTCTGCTCCGGGTCAGACAACAAAGAAAGAAGCTTAAACCCTCTTGTGATCATGTCGCCGTATCGATTTAGCTCTTTTATCCGCAGTTCTTCTGATTTTGCCATCTTCTCCTTGAAAGCAATCACGATGTCTGACAAATCGGATGGAGAGCCGCCATCCACAGGCTCCTTGTCGTATCTACAGCCTTTTAAAGAGAACAAATCCATCTCGCACTGCTGGCGGTATTGATTCAAAGAGTCAATATGCTTTCTGCATCGCCGAATTTCTTCAAAAAACGCTTCAACTTCACAGCGTACCCGCTTAGATTCACGATTCAAATTTGTCTTCGTTTTTTCATAAGTCGGATCCGGATTATGAAAAATGCCCGGTCGCATCCCGTTATTCATCATCTTCTCCTTTCAGTATTTTTAAAATTTTTTCTTTGTGTGCTTCCGCCGATTCTTTTGTTCTAAAGCAGTTTCCTATTGCCATTGCCATGCAGTCAAACGTACAACCTCGTTCAGATATGTCACTACATACTTTACCGTCAACTTCTACCCACCAATATTTATCTCCGATTTTCGGCTTAAACGGAATTACTTTAAATTCATAGATATCGAAATATTTTACAAAAACCGCCCATATTGAATTATCACGCCATTCTTCATTAACTTTTGTAAGCAATTCTCCGTTACAAAACTTATTGACCTGGCATTCTTCATGTGCAAATTGAGCTTCAAATTCTTCATTTTCTGCAACGCCAATTCTTTTCATCAGCAATTCCATTACTTCTTCTTTTAGTGCTTTCATATTTTCTCTCTTTTCTTTAACACAGAATTTTTTACAAACACAGTCCATCTTGTTTTCGATCTTTTATCTCCGAAAAGCGGCTTATACGGTGATAATTTTATGACCTCTGCAAACGGTATCTGTTCACTATTCCACTTAAAGACAAGTACTCCGTCATCTTTAAGTACCCGGAAGCACTCTCTAAAAGCCCGTTCTATCCACGGCAGCCATTCGGACGGCAACTTTCCGTACTTGAGAATGATCCACCCCGTATCTCCGCCATTCTTTAAATGCGGCGGGTCGAATACTACCATGTCATAACTTTCGTCTTGTATATCCATCTGTGTGACATCCCCGATAAAATCAGGCTCTACACTGAATGTCCGTCCATCACATAATTCAGCCTGCAGTTCCCGATTGTCCTGAAAGTCCACAAAATCCAAATCTTTTTCGTACCAGAACATTTTACCGCCACAGCATGCGTCAAGAATTTTCATGCTTCATTCACCTCAATCTCAATTCTCGGATTATCCCGATCGGTAAATACTTCCTGCGTCAAGTGCACATACTTCCGGCTGTCATTCAGGATAATATCCATATCCTGCAGCGCGTCAAGTATAAACTTTGCCGCGCTCATCACATTGTCTTCATCCCGGCGCATATCCTTCTCGTAATATTCGATGCGGATGTTTACTTTTTTGGTAAACCTTTGTCCTTGCACTTGCGGCTGCAGAATCAGAATAATCTGTCTCTGCGTTTTCTTCTTGACACCCGCCCCGGCGTACTTATTCAGCCGGTTGGCAGCAATCAAGTCATTCATGCAAGGGAGCCGTCCCGGAATTATAAATCGCATATACTCCCCCCTTTTATACCTTCAACCACTTTACTCATTACATAGTCAGCACATGGCTGTGCCATTCCGTTCCCTATTGCTCTGTACCTTGCTGTATCGCTCCCGCCTTCTGTCCAGTTGTCCGGAAGTCCCTGCAGTCTTTCACATTCAAGCGGCGTAAGGCGGCGGACGTATGAGCAATCAATGTTTTTGTATATACATCCCACGGCGCTTGGTCCTCTTGCTACCAGTGTTGAGTTGATTCCGTTATCGCTGATCTTAAAATCATATTTTGCATTTGCGCCCTGATTAAATGCCGCCCTGTCAATTGCATAGACAACCGCTAATCTTGTGGATGATTTTAATGTAGATGTTTTATCCTCATAGATCGGCATGTTGTTTTTTATACTTGCGTCTCTGTTAAATGTGTATATGATCGGTACTTGATTCCCGCCGGTCCCCATCCTGTTATTGAGTGTCTGTACTGTTCCGTCATTTCTTTCTCTGATAACGTCTTGCGCATGTGTCATATCGAGAACGCTTATACAGATGCCGCCTTGGTTTCTTGCTGGATTACTTCCGCTTAGATCTAACGTGTTGCTTTTGTCTACTTCTTTTATTCCAGCTCTCGGATTGTTGCTTTTCATCCCCTCGCTTTCGTATGATCCGATTCTGTATGTTTTGACAAGCACACATCTCTGGTCATGCATGCAGTTCAGCGCTCCTGTTTTTTCACTCATTCTTATTGAGTTTATTTGTCCATTTCCGATGTCATAGACTGCCGTTTCAGTACTCGATACAGCAGTTCGGGTAAGCGCTTCTTTCTTGCTTTCGCTCTCCTCAGTATTCCCTGGCATGCTTTCGGGCTCAAATAGTACTTCCGGTCTACCCCCCCTATTTCTAAAACTTGCAATAAGGAAGATTCTCTCTCGATGCTGGGGGACGCCCCAATATTGAGCGTCAAGGACTCTCCACGCGAGGTGACATCTCTTACTTCGTACCATTCCGCTTCTTGACCATCTTCCGGATCGAGGCATTGGAATATCGGCTTGTGTGATTTCGCTAAGCACGGCTTGAAAGTCACGCCCTTTATTGCTTGAAAATGCTCCCAGGACGTTTTCCCATATAAAGTATTTTGGGTATTCTCCTCTTGTGGCTCTAAGCATATCGGAAACAATGTCATTTGCCGTTTTAAACAATCCGCTTCGTTCACCTTTTAATCCCTCTCTTTTCCCTGCTATTGACAGATCTTGGCACGGACTTCCTGCACATATGATGTCTACCGGTGGTATTTTGTCACCTTTTATTTTTCTGATATCGCCCAATTGTATGACGTTCGGGAAGTGTTTTTTTGTGACTTTCATGCAAAACGGTTCTATTTCCGATGACCACAGCGGAACAGCTCCGTTTCGTTCTGCCGCTATACACCATCCGCCAATCCCGTCAAATAGGCTACCTACTGTTATTTCCATCTATTTTCCTGTACTCCCCATACCGCCGGTCCTATCACCATCAGCGCTGTCATTATCTACTTTGTAATATCTCAGTTTCCTCTCTCTGTAAATCCGCTCTTCCTCGCTGCGCAGTTTTTTTGCCGCTTCGTCGAGTTTTACGGCCGCGTACATAATCAGAACAATAAACAGTACGACGCTTGCTACATCAATAGCTGTATCCACTTCTCTTTCCCCTTAAAACGGTAAATCATCATTTTGCGGCGGCAGCTCACTCTGCGCCGTTCCGAACTGTTCAAAATCGCCCGATCCTGTTCCCTGTGCTTTCTTAATATTGAGGGGGCAGGCGACAAACTCTGCAACAATCTCCGTCATGTATTTCTTATCGCCGTCCTTGCCGTATGAGTAACTGCTGTACCGCCCTTCGACAAACACCGGCATCCCTTTCTGCAGCTGGTTACCGATAGCTTCTGCCCACGGCGGCCACGCTTTTACTCGTACATAATCCGTAAACTCCTGCTTCTCTCCGTTCTGATTTACAAAATACCGGTTAACAGCCACCGTCATCGTTGCTACCGCTTTCCCGGATGATGTCGTTTTAATTTCCGGATTGCGGACGAGATTTCCGCAAATCTTGCAATCGTTCATGTTTATCATGTCATTCTCCTTTTCAGATATAAACGTCTATTCTCCCTGATTCATAAGCGTTCTTTATTTCAACAAAAGCAACTCTTGCGTTTTCTTCTGTTTTGTATTCCAGCTTAAGCTGTTTGTAGGTTCCTGGCATGTAGATGATGAGGCTTTTCCCTTTCTGCTCAACATACGACGGATTCATTGCGATGATATCCTTTTCTTCTGACACAACCATGAACCGATTATTTTCCATTTGTCATTCTGCCTCCTTCAACCTCAATTTTTCACTTACCGCTTGTATTGCCGCGGTTATCTTCCCATCGGAAAGAATCCGATTTACTTGCATTCTTTTCTTTACCTGCCTCGCTTTCCCTTCGTACATCTTGAGAAAATTCGAGCGCATCACATCTTCTTCCGTTCCCAGCTGCATGTTCATTAGAGCCTCTATCGTCAATGCTCTTGCGCATTCTTCGGCCACTTTGTCCTTCCACTTGTACTCTCCCAGCCTGTAAATGCTGACATCGCACACAACATGCATCACTTCTCTCCAGCCGTCTGCAGCATTAAACTCCACTTCGCCCGTTGCCTGCGCGATGATCTTATCGCACATCTGGCAGATTCTTCCTACCGGCGGTGCATACGTCCCTGTTTCCGTTTTCACGAGCTCTTTGATCGCCGCAGAAACAACTTCCGCTGGATATTCATCGAGAATACGACTGTAAGCGGCCGTTTGTTCTTTTGTGAATGTCGGGAAGAACGCCCTTAAACTCGCAACAGCTTTTATGACTTTTTCGTTCATTGCGAATGCTCCTTTGCGTAATCCACATACTCATCCAAAACATCACCGAAATCTTTTGCCTGCGGCTCTTTTTTTCGTATCGGATAAAATCCCTTCCAAGAAAGCTCCACACCCCTGTTCACAATCTCCAGCGCCTTGAGCTCGCTACCGCCTGAAACTTTATGCAGGTTTTTCAGTGCCATCTTCAGCGCCCGGATACTGAACACCTCTTTCCTCTTTTTCGCCATTTCCCTACGCATATCCATCCATGCCCGAAGCGCTTCCGCCAATTCTTCATTGCTTCCTGCAAATGAAGAGATCAGCTCACTTCCTTCCGCATCGAATGAATCTTCCTGCGCCTTATCCTTCCCCCTCGGGGGGATATAGGGGGGTATATCTTTTTGGTTACTTGGTTTAATGGTTACTTGGTTACTTGGTTGTATTGTTCTTTTATGGGCATGTGAGTTCAATGTTAGTGCCTTGTTGATGGCTTGTTGATGGCTTGTGAGTTCAATGTTGGTTGGCGTGTTAGTTTCATAATCCTTGTCCTGATATTTACGCCAGTTTACTATGTTTATGAGGCTTCCCCGCCTTGTTACTTTCCTTGTTAGAAATCCCATTTTTTCAAAGCGGTCAATTGCTGTTCTTACATTCTGCATTGATACACCTTTCCCGGTCAATTCTGCTATTTGTGTATACGAAGTAATAAATGAGCCAGCCCTTAACACAATTTCATCGCCAAATATGTCATACTTTTGTTCTTTCCAGTTGGCCATAAAAAGAAGAGTGATGAATATAGCCTTCTGTTCAGGAGTGCTATTAAACCAGATTGGATCATATTGTGTTTTACGCCATAAACAAATAAATCCTTCGTTTTTCATCGTTCTTCCTCATTCAAGCGGATACAACAGCCCGTCTCTGTATTCGTAAATCCTGATTCCTCTTGCCTTTGCATAGCCGTATTCGGCCATACAGCCTTTGCTGTTCCGCCAGTGACCGGAAAGAATCAGATGCGTACATTTAGAAAGAAGTTTGAAATCATATTCGAGAATCTTCGTATTTCTCAACTGTTTCCCCTCCAAAAATGAATAGTTGTGCAATGGAGAAATGATTGTCATGTTCGGATAATTTTGCATAAACTCATACGCAATATCCCCGGTTTCTTCTGCATTAGCTTTCTTAATCTCTTTCTCAAATATTCCCATCTTTCTATCGAGGGGAGCGTAGGGATGAGCCAGATAGGCCATCCCGCAATCCACATCCGGGAATGAATTTCTTTTAATTCCTTCCATCGTTCAGTACCTCCCCCGTTTCTTTATCTACCGTCGGCGGTATTTCATCAAATGGGATTTCTTCGTCCTTCGGCGTTTGTGCTTCCGCATCGATGGTTACCGTTTCGTCGGGGAGATCCGTCATGTTCTCCGAAATATTAGATTTAATTGTCTCATCTGCCGCCAGCGCCCGGACAAAGTCTGTTTTAATCGGCGCATACTTCAGCATCTTTTTGATGACCGTTTTCTTTGCCATCTCATCAAAATACTTAGTCCACGGAGAGTACGGGCTGCTGAATGACTGGCTTGTCTTTTTGGCGTGATTGATAACATCTTCGCGGCTCATGACCTCGAATCCGTAACCGCCGTTTACCATATGGAATACGGCATAATACATGATCACGTTTCCCCGGTCATGCGTAGCCGGGATATGTTTCAGCTTAGGTTCTAAGCCGAACTCGTATTCAAATGTGTCATTCTCGTATACCTCATGCGCCTGAATGTCTTTGATTTCGCCGCTCCGGTATGCCAGATCAATTCCGCCCTTATAGCCTAATTGGAATTGGCATTCCAATTTCCCTTTATTGCGATACGGAATTAGGTATGCCTGCCCGATTGGTGTGTTCGGTTCCAAACCGAGCTGGGCAGCCTGCATCATAGCCCCCAAGAAACTCTGTGGAGTGCATTCCTTTAACTGCGGGTTGCTTGATAATGCTGTAAATACCATCCGGGTAAACCGTTCCGGTGTAATGACAGATGGCAATGCTTTCTTGATTTCCGGTTCCATTGCCCGGATTAACCCCTGAAGAGACTCGTCTTTCTTCTGCCCTGCAACTGCTGTGTTTCTTTTTGTTAAACCGCCTTTTGTGTTCATCTTTTTTCCTCCTGTTTTAAACTTGAAAACCTTCCGGATATTTTGTGCTCAACGGACGATAATTTGCTCCGTCCTGCTCTGTTTTCCCGCATTTTTTACATTCCATTTTGGGGATCACATTCAGATGAAAATTGGCGTCATCGTACCCCGGTTTTTCTTCTTCATACCCACAAAATGGGCAGACAAATAATGCCCTGAAATCTCTTCTGTTCTGCGAAAGTATCTCCTTGATCCTCATTTTTTATCCTCCACTTTCAAACTCATATAATGCTCCCATCGAAGAATAGGTTTTCCTGATGGTGTATGACCGGTTCTAATCAACGCCGATTCGTTAACCTTGTCTGCTAATGTCCCGCGGATAGGCGGTGTGGAAAGGCCTCGCATGACCTTCACCCTCGTGCCTATTTGCAGGGAGTTGAACTCGCCTTTATTCATTACCAGACCCTCAATGTGCGGCTTGCCTTACTTAGCGTGACAAGCCCCATTGCTTTCAACGCTTCATAGCTTCCGGGATCCGCCTTTTTCACTTTGGATATTGAAATGGATTCCCTCGGCGTACTTGTTTTGAATGTCACCTTGTAATCTCCGATACGTCCTGTTTCATAATTCCCCATGATTTCCGCCAGCTGATTTTCTTTCAATTGGATATTTTCTTTCAGTTTGTTGATGGTCTCTTTATCCAGCTTCACACTTTCAATCAGCGGCAGCGCTTCATCCGGAAGAACCATCTCGGATCCTTTGTCTTCCTTGAAATAAATTCCCAAAGCAGTGGCGCAGGATTTAGATCCGTCTACCGGAGGCGGTGTTTTTGTTTCTACCAGATTCCAGAATTCTTTTTCCGCTTCAATAAGCGCCTTGATATCATCCTCATTCCTTTCGATTTTTTTCCAGCGTGCTTCGTTTCCCCCCAAGAGAACCGCGATGTACCAGTAGTCAGCTCCGGTTACCGCCATATAATGTAAACACTGGCAGTAATAAGCGTCGGGAATTTCATCGCCCTTCCATTTTTTATACTGAGAAACGCCGGCGGTCTTGATTTCAAGCCCTGCATTTTCGCCGACAACCGTTCTGTCTACATTCGCAATCATGAACGGATACTCTTTGTTGCGAAGAGTACCGAGCCGCTGTACCTTTTTGCCGGTTTCTTCGTTAAACCAGTCGGCAATATTCGCTTCGTTTTTCTGTCCCCAATATACGAATGGATTTCCTGTCAAATCTTCCGGTGCAGCCTCGCCAATTTTCTCCAGCCAGAGCTGATATGGTGACTTGTACGAATTCAGCCCCATGATCACTGATGCGTCACTGCCGCCAATTCCCATGTTCCTTACTTTTAGCCATTCGTCGCGGTTGTCCGCGTCTTTTACAGATAAAATCAAGTCGCAATTTGTATATGCCATTTGTCTATTCCTCCATTTTCTGATAATATAGAGGCGGAAAGTCTTAGCGATTCTTTTCCGCCTGCCGATTGATAATTGCAGTTATCAGTCGGCTTTTTCAATTTTGTTTAGCTCAGTAATAATTTCAAATAAAATTTCTTCGCGTATACTTGCCTTAGCCGCGCTCATCACTTCGCCTTTTTCGTCCGCATCTGTCCAAGCAATCGACTCTTGCATGTACCTGCGACGTACATATTCTCTGATATATTTAAATTTTTCTGCGTTAGTCATCTTCTTGCATCCTTTACTTTTAAAAACCCTGACTGTCTAAATCTGACTTTATTTCGCGGATAATGCATTCGATTTCGTGTCCCCACAAATACCGGTATGTTTCTTTACATATTTCTAATATCTTCAGCACTATGTTCCAATCTTCTTTAGCCAGTGTTACGGTAAATTGTCTGTCATCCATTCCGCGCCTCCTCAACTCTGACTACAATCAACATGCCCGGCTGCAGGTTTCCGACGTCTTGAATCCGGTTATCCTTTTTTGCCTGCCAGACCAATTTCCGTAGGTCTTCTTTATCTGTCGCTATCTCACCGCAGATCGTCCACAACGTATCACCCGGTTTGACTTCCCGGCGGTACTCGACGATTTTCACCTCCGGGAATATCCGGTGATAGATGTTATCTGCGTCCACTGTGGCACCTGCCACCAGTGCGGCTGACATTAGAGCCGCTGTACAAATCAACGGTTTATTCATAATCCCTCCTGCACTGCCGCCGTATTGGCGGCTATACAAATCTGTCGGATGACGCCTCGTAGGCGTTCGTTTTCTTGCTTCTCAAGCGATAATTCATTCCGTAGCCTTCGCAATGCGGAAGGGCGGAAATCATCTTCTTTCTCGCCGACCATCGCCAGCACATCCCGCTTTAAAAACCGGATGGCCGATAAATTTTTTACCGCCGGGAGGATGCCGTCATTTTTCATGCGGTAGACGATATCCGTTGATACGCCGAGAATTTCGGCAGTTTCAGCGACAGTATACGTTCTTCGTTCCATTTTCTCTCCTTTCTATGTTTTTATAAATTCTGTGGTAGGTTGTTACAATTCTCTTTCTGCTCACTCTGTTATAATGTTGGCAGAGAGGAGGTGAACACTATGATATTTGCTTTAAAAATCAAGAAACGCCCCGGTGTCGGTCTGTTAAATTTTGACCTTTGGGAAATTTCAGAAATATTCCTTAGCGGTGATGGAATATTAGGATATTTCCCTAAAGAAGAAATTCATGACTATTTATTAACTCATCCGCACAGCATAAGAGTTAATCGCGGGAACATGCCGTTCCTTGAACCTCGAATCAGTAAAAACGGCGAAAAATACGTCGCCTCTGAAGCAAATGACACAATTTTAGACAATCTTTTATCACTACCCCAGGAATAAGGAACCAAGAAGACAGCGCGTTTCCGTCGTGCTGTTTTTCTTTTGAATATCTTCCCCTGTATCGTTCATATCGTTTTACTTCTTCAAAAAGGTCCACATCCAGTACATCAAAAACGTGGAATAGCATTGCACGCTTGTAGTTTTCATGCGAATTCTTATTTAAGACATAACCATTGATATTTACCTCTTCCACTCTCGTCCTCTCCTTTCTATGTTTTCTGTGGTAGGTTGTGTTACAATTTGGTTAATGTGTCAGCGGTAGTACAAGAAAGAAGGCTTTTATGAAAAAACTCATCTTATGCATCTTTGCTATTTCTGCATTTGTTTTATCTGCAAGTACATCTAACGCTGCCTATGTTCGCGGGCATTATCGCTCAGATGGTACTTATGTACAGCCTCATTACAGAAGCAATCCGGATGGTAATCCAAACAATAATTACAGCCATAAAGGAAATGTAAATCCATATACAGGAAAACGCGGAACACAGCGCTGAAAAGAAAAACATGCTGACACATGAGCCCCTTCGGGGGCTTTTATTTTACACCATTTAACGAAATATCGTTTTTATTGGTGTAAAAAAAGGACTTCTAAGGGGATCTTACAACCCATAGCTTTTTTTATCGCTAAACATTCATCAAATTTAAATTCTGAATTTCCTTTCATTTTGGTAACCAACGTTTGATATTTGATCCCCGTTTCCTCTGACAACCTGATTATATTCCATCCCAGCCGTGCGAGCTCTACATTTAAATTTTTATACATTAGATCACCCCCTTTCTTGTAACGATATTTCGTTTTCTGAATTTTATGATATGCTATTATTTCGTTTTTGTCAACACTAATTTCATAAAATTTGTTGAAATTTCGTTTTTTATATGATATCCTACTTTCAAGTAGGAGGAATAATTATGACGCGAGAGCAATACTTAAGAGCAAAAATTGAAGAACAAGGCACATTAAAATGGTTTTCTGATAAGATTGATATGCCATATAGCACCCTACTTTCAATTTTAAAAAATGTAGGCGGAGCCTCTATGGATAACATTAATAAAATTTGCCATGGCCTAAATATCTTGTCTGATGATCTTAATTATTTAGCGGAGTCCGCATCTTCACTAACAAAAGGCGTACGCATTCCCATACTGGGGAAAGTTGTTGCTGGTATCCCAGTAGAAGCTATTACCGATATTGAAGGATGGGAAGAACTTCCCACTAAGATGACTGCCGGTGGAGAATACTTCGCCTTGCGAATCAAAGGCTCCTCTATGGAGCCAAAACTACTGGAAGGTGATATTGTCATTGTCCGTAAGCAGAATGATGTAGATAATGGCGATACGGCAATTGTACTTGTAAATGGTGATGAAGCTACCGTAAAACAAATAAAAAAGACCGATACGGGAATTATGCTTGTCGGTCTGAATGTAGAAGTATATCAGCCACATTTCTATACCAATAAAGAAATAGAACAACTGCCGGTACAAATCATAGGTAAAGTTATTGAATCACGGCACACGTGGTAAATTGCAAAGGATTAATGACATGAGACATCCCATATTTAAAAAAGCGGTACGGATTATCCTTTTGATTTTATTGATTATTTGTTCACACCCCAGTAATGCAGATGAATGGACTTTCATAAAAAATACAAATGATAGGCAAATATATATTAAAAATGATGAGATTATACGGCTTAATGATGAAGTAACCGTTTGGATTGACATGAGATATCCCGATGATAGCTCCAATTTATTGAAAGTAAGATTTAAGAAGAATAAACAGCATTTTGCCGTAATGCAAATATTCTCATTTTATCCCAATGGGCATATAGAAGATTCTGGAGACATGGGACTCCCAAAAGTATTAAATAAGGATAAAATTGACCAAAAAATAAAAATTGCTGCTGGGGAAACATTTGTAACTTCAGTTAAATCTGGATTTTCACATGAAGAAGCTCTTGCAATTGCAAATACAAAATTAGAAGAAGATCGGCAATATTTATACTCTCAAAATACTACCATGGTATATACTGAAATTCCTATTCTCCCAAACTCATGGCCTGAAGAAGTATATAATTATTTATTCAACCAAGGGATTTAATCATGTCTCGTTAATTAGAATCACAGAAAGAAGGTATCCCAATGCCAAAACATGACCCCAGACTTGATGATCTGGACTATATCATGAAAAATATGACAGGCTTCATGTGTAATCCTTTAGATCCCAATGCTCCGCCACCGACAAAAGAAGAACGCCGCGAACTTGCTAAGATATTCCAAAAACAACTGATAGCAGAATCAGAAAAGGAAAATGGTAAAAATCCATTAGAATAATCTCCAGATATACTCGCTAATTATTTCACCATTCAGGATGTCTTTATTACCTTTTAGGAAATTTTTATTACCTTTTGTTTGACAAAAAATCAAAATTTCTGTATCATGACTATAGATTGAACCGTGGCGTATTGCACAAAGCGGACCGAAAATAGTCCTGATACATATTGTGTCAGGGCTATTTTCTTTTATCGGAGAATATTTATGGAGCTTAAACCAACGAGTATTTCAGAGCAATTAGAAATTCTAAATAAAAGGAACATTTCACTTCAATCCGGATCCGATTCAATCCTGTTACAATATGGGTACTATAATCTTATAAACGGATATAAAGAACCATTTATTGACAAAGCTAAAAGTTTAGAATTAGGTGAAGATTATTATAAAAATGGTACGACGCTAAAACATTTTCTTCAACTGTATCATTTTGATTCTATTTTAAGGAACAACTTGCTTTATTCGATTGTTACAGTTGAAACCCAAATGAAATCTTTAATATCGCTTCATTTCTCTCTGCGATATGGATCTTCTCATTGGAAATATCTTTCTCCTGACTCATTTACAAAAGACCCTTCAAAGAAAAAATTTGTTATTAAATTAATCAACAAACTTCAAAGAGATATTAATAAATTTAACGAAAGAAAAAAACATCCAGCTATATGCCATTTTATGGACGTATATAATCAAGTACCACTATGGGGATTAAATACTATTATGGATTTTGGCACTATGAGCAATTTTTATGATAATTTGCAAGATGATTTAAAAAAGACAATTGCTAAGTCAATCAATTCTAAATTGACACCAACAATTTTGTCTTCTATCCTTTATTACCTTACGAATATCCGCAATAAATGCGCGCATAATAATCGACTTTATATTCATAAGATTGATCAAAAGGCGTCCCGCACGACAAGAATACCAAAACTTTCAATTCATGAAAAATTATTTATTCCAATTGACGAAAAAACAAATTTGTATAAGTATGGTCAAGATGATGCTTTGGCCGCTCTACTATGTGTTTCTCTGTTATTTAAACAAAACAAAGTATTTTCCATTAACTACGAAATGATAGAAACATCCATGAGGACATTAGGAAATAATATCCCAAATGACGCGGCCTCGTTTGTCAGAGAAGTTACTGGTCTGCATGAGAAATTTCTACGTCGTTTATATGAAATATTTAAATAAAAATCCCGCCGCCATACCGCAAATATGACGACGGGAACCACGGAAGAATGGGGATTCTTTCGCGGCAATTGTAACAACCCTACCACAGGCTGGTTACGCATATATTATAGCACAATCAGCCCTATTTCAGAAAAGGAGCTGATTTTTATTATGGAATATTCTTTTTCGACGCGTGAGAAAAACGGTAGTATCTGCCTCATTTTATCCTACAAGGTGAATAGCAAATGGAAGCAGAAAACCAAACAAGGATTTAAAACCTTGCGGGAAGCCAAACAATACCAAGATAAATTATTAGCCGCTGCCAAAGAAGATGCCGCCTGCGGAGCAGATCCGGAACTTGCGGATATTACCTTTAAAAGTTTCACACAGAATATATACTTGCGGGATAAAGGATCCTCTTTAGAATATAGCACAAAAAGGAACTATTTCTTTATGCTCCGCAGCATTCCTACCCTGAGCAATAAACAAATACGGGAGATCACCGCCGGAGATGTGATCAATGTCTATCAAGATATGGCGCGATTCAGCAGTGGTACAAGAAAGAATCGTTTCGCCCAGATTCGTGCCATCTTTAACTATGCCATCAATCCGTATAAAATTATTACAGCGAATCCGGCAGACAGTGTCACACAAGCAAAAGATAAAACCATCCGGAGAATAAAAGCATTGACAGAAAAAGAATCATTGCAACTGCTTGACGCATTAAGTAATACATCCATTTTTTACATGATCGCTTTCATTGCTCTGAATACCGGCATGAGATATGGAGAAATAGCCGGATTGACATGGAACAGTATTAACTTCACCAGACAAACAATCACTATAGATAAGCAATATAACTGGATATCATCCCAAAAACGGGGATTCAAAGCCGTAAAATCACGGAACGGAAACCGAACCATACATATGAATACGAAACTGGCAGCCAGATTAAACGCATGGAAACAGACCGTTCCCTTATCTATTGATGGTCGTGTTATTCCTACAACGCCAAGTACACATTCACTTATGAATCGGCAGCTGCGTAAATTAAAACAGGGGATTTCCGTTCATACCTTGCGGCATACCTTTGCCACTATGCTTTTGTCAAAATCCAAAGACATTAATCTCGTTGCAGCCGTTTTGGGGGACAATGTAGCCACTGTTGCGGCCACTTATATCCACTATACTGATGATATTCGCAAAGAAGCAGACCAATACATTGAAACCATTTATAAATGATTTTTTTGCCGTTTGTTTGCCGTATACATAAAAATCCCCGCAGTTATGGGGATTTTTTGCTTATATATTTTTTATAGCATAAAAGAAACACCCGAATCCGTGTGAATTACCGGATATGAAGTGCTTCTTCCGTTCTATATTTCATACCTTACCGAAACAAGAATCAATCCCTGAGGCGGCGCAGTGAATCCTGCTTTCTCCCTGCTTTTTGATTCCAGTATGGCGGGAATACTCTCCGCTTTCCGTTTCCCTTCGCCCACTTCCACAAGCGTTCCCACTAAAATGCGCACCATGCCCTGGAGAAAACCGTCTCCGGTAAAATCGATCTGCAGTTCTCCCTTTATTTCTTTCATTTCAATTTTGGAAATACAGCGGACCGCAGACTTTTTCATTTTCTTATTTCCGCAGAAGGAAGTGAAATCATAAGTTCCTATTAAAAATGCTGCCGCTTTCTTCATTGCTTCTATATCAAGAGACTTTCCATACTGCCACACGAAGCGCCGTTCAAACACATTTTTCTCCGTCGACGTGCGGATCCGGTAACGGTATGTTTTCTCCAAAGTACTGAAACGGCTGTGGAATCGTTCCTCCGCTGTCTCCATATGCTTCAAAGCAATATCGTCAGGCAAATACCCATTCAAAGCCGTTTCCAATTCTTCCGCTTTCCATCTCCCTTTCAGATGGAAATTCACTACCTGTCCCAGCGAATGGACCCCGGCGTCTGTCCGTCCCGCGCCGATGACCTGCACCTCTTCCCCCGTTATTTTCCGAAGAGTTTTCTCCAATTTCCCCTGAATCGTTTCTTCCGTACGCTTTTGCTTTTGCCAGCCCTCGTAACGGGTACCGTCATACTGTACGATGCAGCGATAATTCATAGAACCTCCTTATAGCTTCCGTTATTCCCATTGTACGCAGAGCCCGCAGCAGCGTCAAACAAAACTATATTTACTGTAACTCCATATGATATAATATTAACAGTTTTAAACTACTTTTTTATATTTTGAAAGTGAGTGAACCTGATGAAAAAATTATTGACAGCCCTTGGTGCGGCAGCAGTCATCGCAACCATGACCATGCCGGTTTCCGCTGAAAAACTGTGGAAGTACAGCGAAACCGTTACCATTGACCTTGCTGAAGCACGGTACAAGCCGACCACCGATGGCCACGACATACTGGAATTCGTTGCGGTAGAACAGCTTCCTGACGGCACCTGCACTTATACTTATGTCTATGACAGAACCGCCGGAACCATCCAGGTGAAAGAAATGGAAAAGACCACAAAGAAACTCCATTATAAGAGCAACTTCTCCGCGACCTCCGTCAACTCCACCAATCCCGTTATCCGTGAACGCGCACAGATGGCAGAAGCGGTCTACCAGAGAAAAGTACATAAGAAGTAAGCCATGGACGCCGTTTATGAAGAAATAAACCGCGACCTGCTCCACTTCATTGCCAAAGCACCGTCTGTTTTTCATGCTGTAAACAGCATCCGGACGGCGCTTTCTTATGCAGGTTTTACGGAAATACGGGAAGAAGACCCGTGGCAGATTGAAAGAGGCGGGAAATATGTCGTCACAAGAAACGGCTCCGCCCTCATGGCATTTACCATCCCTGAAGACGGCGGTCATACGTTCCGAATAACGGCAAGCCATGGCGACTCTCCCTCTTTTAAAATCAAAGAAAATCCCGAACTCCGCGACGCTGCGTATGTCCGGCTGAACGTGGAAGGCTACGGCGGCATGATCATGTCCACCTGGCTCGACCGCCCCCTGTCGGCAGCAGGCCGTATCATCGTTTCGGAAAATGGAAAACTCGTTTCCAAACTGGTCAATCTCGATCGGACGACACTCGTCATTCCCTCCGTCGCCATCCATATGGACCGTACTGCAAACGGCGGGCACGCCTGGAATATACAGCAGGATCTCCTTCCTCTTTACGGGACGGCGGACGATTCCCTGTCCTTTATAGATGCCGTTGCCGCCGCGGCACAGGTTGCGCCGGAAAATATTTTAGGCCATGACCTGTACCTTTATTCCCGTATAGAGGGAACCCTGTGGGGAGAGCGGCATGAATTTATTTCTTCCGCCAGGCTGGATGACCTTCAATGCGCTTTCGCCGCGTTCCGTGGATTCACCGCAGGAAAAAAGGAAAAGCATATCTGCGTTTACGCCCTTTTCGATAATGAAGAAGTTGGCAGCGCCACAAATCAGGGCGCCGGTGCCACCTTCCTCAAGAATACACTGACAAGGATCTCCCGTTCTTTGGGTTACAGCTATGACGAAACACAAGCCATGATTGCCCGAAGCTTCATGATTTCCGCCGACAACGGCCACGCGCTCCATCCGAATCATGGAGAATATGCCGATCCCGTAAACGCGCCGCGCCTGAATGGAGGCATCGTCATTAAATTCAATGCCCAGCAGAAATACGCCACTGACGGATTCTCCGCCGCCTTCTTCCGCGACCTTTGCCGCCGCGTAGAAGTGCCGACACAGACTTTTACGAACAGGAGCGATATCCCCGGCGGTTCCACCCTGGGAAATATTTCCAATACCAAGGTTTCCACGCCTACGGTGGACATCGGACTTCCCCAGCTCGCCATGCACTCCTCTTATGAAACAGCAGGCACGAAAGATACCGCTTACCTGGTCATGGCATGCACCGCATTTTTTGAATAAGCTGTATTATTTGTTTACAGGCAATAAAAACAGACACCGCTATGAAATTGTATTTCCGCAGTGTCTGTTTTTATTGGCTACGCTTCCGCTTCATCCAGCTCCCTCACATAGGGTTTTATGTCAATCAGGCCGCTTCCGTCAATGGCATCCAGCCCGATTACAAAAAGCCTGTTCTTTTCCCGCCTTACCAGTTTGACCACGCATAGATTGATGGGATTCGGCCGGTGCGGCGAACGGCTGGCAAATACGCCGTAAGGTTCCTTTGCCCAGGGCGGCACTGTTTGCAGGGCCGTGCGGTCAGCTTCGTGGGCAAAATATAAAACCACATAATATTTCCCTTCATCCGCATGAAGCAGTGCTGCTTCATAAGCCGGAAAGATCTCAATCTCACAAAATTTATCAGAAATCTTTCCCTGCCGCGGCGCTTCTTTTACTGTTTTGTAAGGACTGTGTATTTTCCCTATTTCTTTTAATTCCATTCTTCCTCCTTAAGGCAAATAGAAATCACTCGTACCTATTAGCTTTAAACTATCATTTATTTATAATAATCTCAATGTGTATTATTTTATCCGATCTTTTCATATAGCATCAAAACAGGATTGTAATACCTTCAAATTTCAGTTACCGGATTTTTATCTTTAAACTTGAAACAAACTGTGATAATATAGCCAATAAGAAACAAATTGTTTGAGAAATATTTCACAGGAGTTTTTATGGACAGACGACAGCAAAAAACGCGAACCGCTATCTTTGACGCGTTCAGCGAACTTTTATCGGAGGAATCTTATTCACGCATTACCATACAAACCATCATCGACCGCGCGAATATCGGGCGGAGCACTTTTTATTCCCACTTCCAGACGAAAGACGACCTTTTGAACGCCATGTGCACGGAACTCTTCCGGCATATCATCGACGGCGTCATGAACCATGACCTCCCTGCAGACCATCACAATGCTCCCGGTGTACCGGATCCGGTTTTCTGCCACATCCTCCAGCATATCAAGGATAACTCTTACCACATCAAAGACCTGCTCACTTCCGAAAGCAGCGATATCTTCCTTAAATATTTCAGGGACAGCCTGCGCAGTCTCATCAGCATATATATTCTCCAATCTTCAGATCATCAGAAAAAGGATATTCCCGATGAATTTCTTCTGAACCACATTACAGGCAGTTTTGTGGAAATGGTCCAGTGGTGGGTAAAGAACCGTATGAAACAGACGCCGGAAGAATTGGATTTTTGTTTCCGTTCCGTTATCTATCCCGTTATATGAATATGAAGATAAAAAATCGTGTTTCCCCGCCAAGGGCAGGACAGCAAGACAAAGAATCCTATTTCCTTTTCTCAGAGATTATCCGCCTCTTCTCCATCCTTCTTTATCCCGTCTTTTTCGCGCTGAATATCGTCATATCGAAAACACGGGACGTACTGGATCTGGAACCGGAAAAAGAAGATATGCGCCATGCCAGTCCGGGCGATGTCATCTGCGTCCACAGGATCGGCTTCGAGCACTTCGGCATTTACGCCGGAGATAACCGTGTCATCCACTATGACATAGACCCGTCAGAAAATTTTAAAATCCTCATTCATGAAGCCTCTATAGAAGAATTCCTGAACGGTATGGAGATTTACTACACATGCTGCTTCCCTCCGGTCTACGGTATTCCTACGGAAAATATGGAATTCTCCGGTTTCAAAAAACTAATGGAGCATCCCGAACGCTCCGGCAAACTGTGGGACTACCTGAAAATTGTGGAGTACAGATTATACACGCCAAAGGAAACTCTAGCCCGTGCGCGGAGCCGTATCGGTGAATCGAATTATAACCTTTTCTCGAACAACTGCGAGCATTTTGCCCTCTGGTGCAAAACGGGCATTTCTGAATCCCATCAAATCAGCGGTCTCCTGGACACACTCATGATGACAGACTATAAAGGCCATGTCATCAAAATGTCCTCAGACATGGCAAACGAAAAAATACAGGAACCTACGTAAAAATCCCCTGCCGCGCATCGGTAAGGGATTTTTCGATTTTCATCTGTCGAGTACCAATAAAAGCAACACTGCCTGTCAAACGTCAGTCAGTGTACCAACAATGATTCTGTCTTGTTAGCTGTTAGCTACGAGATTAAAGCCGACAACCGGAAGCTGGCAGCTGAAAGCTCTAAAACCGTAACTCAGAGTGAAACGAAGAGTCTATTACCGTAATGACGAAAGCGGTAAGCATGATTCCGTATTCTGTTTTCCGTCTTCTGTCAGCTGATTTCCGTTTTCTGTCATCAGCATAATAGATTTTTCACTCTTCATAACAATTATCGTTTACCGCTTTCTCTACAAAGTATTCTTGTGATCGTTCTGAAAACCCAATGACGGGGTGTCAGGCCAGCTGCTTCCCTTACTATAATAAAATAAGTGCAGCAGGGGAAATGTTGTATTTCTCTTTGCTACACTTATATGGTACTAATGACGCTGTAAGAAAAAGTGTCATAATACTGTTTTCCGTTTTCCGACCGCTGACTTCTATTAGCCGATAGCTGATTTCCGTTTAGGTTTCCCCTGATAAAAGCAACTCTACTCTTAAAACGTCATCCAGAGATATGCGAAGGATCTATTACCGTGGTGAGGAAGACTGTAAGCATGAATCTGACTTCTATCTTCTGTCAGCTGTTTTCTGTCTTTTATCCTTTAAAAAGTAAGACGCATCTGGTACCACACCACATTGCCGTGAACCGATACAGATATTCCTTCGTTAAGAAAACCGAACTTGCCATAGTAATGGATCAGTTCTTTCTTGCAGGTGAGGACAAGACCTCTCCGTCCTTCCTTTTCCGCATCATGGATGGCGCGGCGGAGCACTATTCCCGCATATCCTTTCTTCCGGCATGCAGGAATCGTATTCAGCCCGAAAATCATCTGCCATGCGCCATGTTCATCATGCATGTCTGCTTTCTCATACATTTCGTCAGTAAGATCCGTAAGGTTTGTCACCATACCGTCCGCAAAAGAAATCAGTTTTCCCTTTTCAAAGAGGAGCCAGAAATGATTGCCGTAATAAGTGAGCCTCTCTTTGAAAGAATCCCTTGTCGCCGCCTCGGCAGGAGGAAAACACTCCGCTTCCACCGCAGACACCAATGCCAGATCATCTATCGTTGCTTTGCGTATTTCCATAAAGTCCTCTTCTTCCCTTTCCTCTATACCAATCCGTAAAAAAGCACCTACCGTCCAGTAAGTGCTTTTGTCTTATCAGATATCAGTACAGCTTCGCTCCCGCAGGGATATGGTCGTCTACCATGAGCAGATGAAGTTTTTCTTCACCGTCTTCTTCATGGATTGCAGAAAGCAACATACCGCAGGAGTCGATGCCCATCATATTCCTCGGGGGCAGGTTCACGATAGCGATCACCGTCTTGCCGATGAGGTCTTCCGGTTCATAGAAGGCATGAATGCCGGAAAGGATGATGCGGTCTTTGCCGGATCCATCGTCCAGTGTGAACTGAAGAAGTTTCTTGCTCTTCTTGACTGCTGTGCAGTCTTTGACTTTCACTGCGCGGAAGTCCGATTTGCTGAAAGTTTCAAAATCAACCGTATCTTCAAATAAAGGTTCTACTTTTACTTTGGAAAAATCAATTTTTTCAGGAACGGCAGGGACGGCCTCCTTCACTTCCGTTTTCCCCTGATCGCCTTCCGGCCGCATCGCAGGGAAAAGAAGAACGTCTCGGATACTGGAAGAATTGGTCATGAGCATGAAAAGACGGTCAAGCCCGATGCCGAGTCCGCCTGTCGGGGGCATACCGTATTCCAAAGCAGTAAGGAAGTCTTCATCAATGGGATGCGCTTCATCATCGCCATGCTCTCTTTCTTCCACCTGCATTTCAAAACGCGCCCTCTGATCCAGCGGATCATTTAATTCGGAGAATCCGTTTGCCAATTCGCGTCCATAAATATAAGACTCGAAACGGATGGTATATCTCGGATCTTTGGGATCCAGTTTAGACAGCGGAGATACTTCGATGGGATGCTCTGTAATGTGGACAGGCTGGATAAGGTGCTCTTCCACATAGTCGTCAAAAGCAGCTGCCAGAAGCTTGCCGAAACCGTCAAATTCACCATATTCCACATGAAGTCTGTCGCAGATGGCACGTGCTTCCTCAATGGTCTTGCAGGCATCAAAGTCTTCACCGGTGTATTTCTTTACCGCTTCTGCCATGGTGAGTCTCGGCCATGGGCCTGCCACATCTATTTCTGTTCCTTCATAGGTGAATTTCGTAGTGCCGTAAGAAGCCATAGCGCAGGCTGCCACGATCTGTTCCGTCTGGTCAATGACATCATCGATATCGCCATAAGCCTGGTATGTTTCAATAGCGGTAAACTCCGGATTATGACGGGTATCCATGCCTTCATTGCGGAAATTGCGGGTGATTTCAAATATGCGTTCATACCCGCCGACAAGAAGTCTCTTTAAATAAAGTTCCGGCGCAATGCGGAGGTACATGGTCATATCCAGCGCGTTGAAATGCGTCATGAAAGGTCTTGCATTCGCACCGCCGTAGAGCGGCTGAAGAACCGGCGTTTCCACTTCGAGGAAACCGTGTGCGGTATACCAGTTCCGGATAGCCTGGAGCATATTCGCCCTCTTGATGAATGTTTTTCTTACATCGGGATTGGCGATAAGATCAAGATATCTCTGGCGGTAGCGCTGTTCCTTATCCGTAAGGCCGTGCCACTTTTCCGGAAGCGGGCGGAGAGACTTGGAAAGCATGGTGAAGTGCAGGACACGGATGGTGGTTTCTCCCGTGTGTGTAGTGAATACAGTGCCTTCCACCCCGAGGATATCTCCCATGTCTACCAGTTTGAAGAGATTCCATTCATTTTCACTGACAGTATCTTTCCGGAAATAAAGCTGGATATCCCCTTTTTCATCACGAAGCGTGCAGAATGCCGTTTTTCCGTGCCCGCGGATAATCATAATACGGCCTGCCACTTTGACATGCTCCCCGCTTGCTTCCAAAGCTGCCGCATTCGCATGGATATCTTCACTGTGATGGGTGCATTCATACTTTCCGCCGTAAGGCTCAAATCCCAGTGCGGTAATCTTCTCCAGCTTCCCCCTTCGGATCAGCATCTGGTCGTTCAGTTTTTCTTCCATTCTGAAACCTCTCTTTGCATATAACCAATCAGCAAAAATTTATGCTTTGATTTTAATAACTTTATACTTTACAACACCGCTTGGCGCTTCCGCTTCTACAATATCCCCCGCCTTGGCGCCCATCAGTGCGCGGCCGACAGGAGACTCATTGGAAATCTTCCCTTCAAAAGGATCCGATTCCGTACTGCCCACGATCTTCACCGTTTCTTCCACATGGTCTTCCAGCGCTTCAATGGTTACCGTCATTCCTACATCGACGCGGCTCTTTCTCCCTTTTTTGCCGCTGTCAATAATTTCCGCCGTACGGATCTGCTGTTCCAGTTCCTTAATACGTCCTTCTACGAAAGACTGCTGGTTTTTTGCATCATCATATTCGGAGTTTTCAGAAAGGTCGCCCATAGCGATGGCTTCTTTCAGACGTTGTGCTACCTCGCCGCGCGTCTTTGTACGAAGTTCATCCAATTCTTTCTGTAATTTTTCAAGACCTTCTTTTGTCACAAGTGTATGCTGCAATTCTGCCATGCCAATTGCTCCTTTTTCTATAAATATTTTATAAAACTCCCATTATAAGGATATATTATTAAGTATAAGCAGATAAAAATGTATTGTCAATTTGATAAGAACCGTTCCTTACAACTCCCGTTCCGTTTGGAAAGTCTTTTTACAAACAGAAATAGAGGCCTGCCTTCCAAAATCATTTCTGCCATAGGAAACAGATTTCCTCTTCCCATTTTTCCTTTACCGGGTTGAGATCTTCTCCATTCTTTATTTATAAAAAAATTCTGTACCCATAAAAAGAAAAAATATCATTTTCTCAATTACATAAGGTTTCTTATCAATTTCAAAATCATTTCGAGCAAATAAAGTCCATATAGGGAGAAATGAGGAGATTTCAGCCTCTCACAGGACAATCGGATCCCGGACTGCATCCATTGTTTTTGCAACATATTTATCAGAATGAATAAATATCCATTTTTGAAATCATTGTCCTTCCCCAGATATTTTTAAAAAAACCGATAAAAACGGCGTTTCAAGATTTCCATTTTTATAGCCCCCGGAAATCTGAATGTATCATGATGTATCACGCCAATCTATATCAATATCCGATAGCGTTCCATTTTTTTCGTTTTTCTTCATTTTTCTTTCTTCTCCTCAAAGGTCCTCAAAAGTCCTCAAGGATAAAGAAATATATTTTTTTGAAATTTCCTATTGTACTTCCTGTTTATCTGTGGTATATTTCTTTCAGCAAAAATATTACGCGCCCTGCATGAAAGTGCAGCTGAGCTGCGGAGTACTTCTCGAAGTGAACGGTTTTCTTTGTTTCCCTGTTTCTTTCACCATAACGAAAGTAAATGGGGATTGCCTATGCCTGAAAATCGGGCATTCCGGTGAGATTCCGGACAAATATCTTCCCCCGTTCCGAATATGTGTCGGAAATTGGTACGAGAAAGAAGGGAACTACATTGTCTGAAAGCAGAAAAATGGGAGTGGTACAGCTCACCACAGTCACCGCCATCAACATGATGGGATCCGGCATTATTCTTTTGCCGGCAACACTCGCGGAAATCGGTACGGTTTCCATTTTCGCCTGGATTCTTGCCTCTATCGGCGCTACTATTCTTGCCTACGCTTTTGCCAAATGCGGCATGTACAGCAAAAAGGTAGGCGGCATGGGCGGTTACGCGGAATACCGGTTCGGCCGTCTTGGAAACTTCCTTTCCAACTACACTTATGCCATTTCCCTGATTATCGCCAACGTGGCTATCGCCACCGGCGTAGTCAGCTACGGTTCTTACGTTTTCGGTTTTGACCTTTCTCCCATGGAAGTTTGTCTGGCAACCATCAGCACGCTTGCCATCGCCGCTTCCATCAGCCTTGTCGGACCGAAAAAATTCGGCAAATTCACCTCTTTGGGCATGATCTGCATTCTTCTTCCGGTCATTGGCCTTCTTCTCTGCGGCTGGTATTTTTTCAGCCCGAACATCTATGTGGCTGCCTGGAACCCTCATGATATGCCTTTCTATCTCACCATGCGCGATTCCATCGCCGTCATTCTCTGGGCATTCCTCGGTCTCGAAACGGCCTGCGCCAATTCCGACACGGTGGAAAATCCTGAAAAGAATGTGCCTGTCGCTGTTTTGGCAGGAACGATGATTGCCGGTGTATGCTACATGACCTCCACGGCGATTATCGGGGGGCTTGTCCCTCATACAGAGCTGGTATCTGCCGGCGCGCCTTTCGGCCTTGCTTACGCAGCCATGTTCGGAAATACGGTGGGACATATGGTATCTGCCATGCTTGTTGTTTCCTGCTTCGTATCCCTCACCGCATGGCAGTTCACCATCTCCGAGGTGGTAAGAGAGGCCGCCACCATCGGCCACTTCCCTTCCTATCTTCGTAAAGTCAATCGTTTCTATGCACCTTACATGGCAATCGGAACCCTGGTTTGTATCCAGTCCCTACTGACGCTGTCTACAATCAGCCCCTCTCTGTTAAAGCAGTTCAATGTCCTTATCAATCTTGCCGTCATGGTCAATCTCATTCCCTACCTGCTTGCCATGGCTGCTGTTCCCGATCTGCAGAAAGCAGAAGGCATCTCTGCAGCAAAAGCAAAACTGCCGAATATGGCAGCTATCATTGGCGGTGTATACAGTGTATACGCGGTCTACGGCTGCGGATGGGATATCATTCTTTACGGGACGCTCGTTACTGTCTTCGGCATCATGATCTATATGCTGAAAACAGCCCGGCTTTCCCCTGCCGGATTCCAAACCTATCCGCCCAAAAAATAACGTTTCAACTTCAAGCCTCCGCAAGGAGGTTTTTTTACTGCGAGACACCCACGATAAAACCCCTCTCGAAAGAGGAGCCTTTATTTCTTATAAGCCAAGATTTCTGTTTCCGTATTTACATCATATGTTTCTTCCCATTCTTCAGGAAGATTGTCCAATTTTTCCCATTCCCTGCATTCTTCCCCATCATCTTCCAAATTGAGGAAAGGGGAGAAATAAACAGGTTTCCTGATCTGCAGGTATCCCTTTTCAAAGATAAAACGGACTGCCTTTGTAAGATATACGCGGTATTCCGCTTTACCACAGCGGGAAAGCGTTTTCTTCTCATTGATGATCCGCACTTCTTTTATTTCTTTTTGAAGGGCATGATCTTCCTGCACCACGGCAGGGCGGCTCGAGTGGATTTCTTTTTCTTCCACTTCACGGAAAATCCATTCCAAAACATCCGTCTTTTTTCCGCCGGCCGCCTTGTCCGTTATTTCCTGCGTCATTATATAGCATTTTCCGCCGGCATAAATACCGACGGGCAGGAGATATACAGGATGGAAAATGGACGGATCGCATCGGTACTTTTCAAAAACCTGTCCTGCCATCCCTTTTAAAATCTTCAGTGTTTTTTCGCTGAATCGTAAATCCAATAATTCCATGTTTTCCCTTTCTGATGAAAATGTCCGCCTCGCGTAAATAAAGGCGGACATTTTTTATTTCTGTTCTTTCTTTTACTTCGTCCCGAAAATCCTGTCTCCCGCATCGCCGAGTCCCGGAAGGATGTATTTCTTTTCATTCAGCTGCCTGTCAAGGGCGGCGGTGTAGATCGGCACATCCGGATGCGCGTCGTTCACGAGTTGTACGCCTTCCGGCGCGGCGACGAGGCACATAAATTTTATATTCTTTACACCTTTCGCCTTCATCATGTCGATAGCCGCCACGGCGCTTCCTCCGGTCGCCAGCATCGGGTCGATTAATATGAAATCACGGTTTTCCACATCGGGAAGTTTGCAGTAGTATTCCACAGGCTTTGCCGTAACGGGGTCACGGTACAGACCGATGACACCTACACGGGCGGAAGGAACGAGTTCCAGAAGCCCGTCAAGCATTCCGAATCCCGCCCGGAGGATGGGGACGATCCCTACTTTCTTCCCTGCCACGCGTTTCCCTTTCATCACTTCCAAGGGCGTTTCAATTTCTATATCTTCCATAGGCAGGTCACGAGTCAGTTCATATCCCATGAGCAGTGTGATTTCCTTCAGAAGCTTTCTGAAATCACCGGAACTGGTTTCTTTCTGACGCATAATCGTCAATTTGTGCTGAATAAGCGGATGGTCGATTACCTGGATCTGCATTTCATTTCCTCCTGTCACAACGGAATTCTCAATTTTGCTTCCATTATTTTATCACTTTTTATTTTGGATGTCTGTAATTCTTCCGGTGGCCCGCCGGAAATATTCTTACAGGCGCCGGTGACGCATATCTTCCCATGCCATGATCACCGCGCCGCCGGCAAGAATAATCTGGACCGCCAGATGGATCCAGAGAAAGAGGAAGATCAGGCCGATGAGGGAACCGTAAGTGACGCCCATACCCGATATATGGAGGATATAGTAACCGTACCCTGCAGTCAGGAAAAGGAGGGCCGCCGCCACCAGAAAGGAAGCAGGAATGATGCGTGTCCATTTCGTGATGTACCTGTTTGGCGCATAACGGTAAAAGGCGGATAAAGACAGGCTCATGACGACAAAAGGAATGGCATACCGCGACGGCCGCCAGACCTGCCAGAAGACAGGCGGCAGTTCCATGATATAGTCCTGTACAAGGAATACGACGGCATTGGCAAAAACGATCAGCGTAAGAGAAAGAATCATGGCAAATACAAGAAATACGGTAAAGAAGCAGGCTTTCAGGCTGACCTTGAACCAGGACTGGATATTTCTGTCCTGAAAAAATATTTTATCCATCCCGCGGACAAGTACGGCCGTTCCCTGTGAAGCGGTCCACACTGCGCCGCCGAGACCGGCAAAGAGCCATATTGTACTCCGCCCTGCGATGATACGGGCTATATTTTCCTCCATACTTGCCGCAAACTGGGCCGGCAGATATTGCAGCAGATCAAGGATCGTATCAAGCTGGGGCGCCGCAAAGAACAAGATACAGTTCACCAGAAAGATCATAAACGGAATGAGCCCGAGGATAAAGCAGTATGACGCTTCTGACGCAAAGGAGCCCACATCATCATCGATATATCTTTTGATCAAACACTTTATGAAATATACGGCTGCCGGATCTGAATTTTTCGGTTCCATATGCCCACCCTGCCATTCTGAAAAACATCATAAAAAGGGAGGCATAAAGAAACAAATTTCATTTCTCTATACCTCCTTTTGCTGCACACAATCAGAAATATCTGTGTATTTTATTATAGCACCAACTCTTACTGTCCGCTCTGGCTCTTCTTCGCATTGGCATTCTTATAGCGGAGCTGCTTGGAAAGAACCATCTTGCGCATGCGGATACTGGAAGGCGTCACTTCCACCAATTCATCATCATTTATCCATTCCAAAGCGGATTCAAGGGTAAAGAGGCGGCACGGCGGCAGTTTAATGGCATCATCGGAACCGGAAGCACGGGTATTTGTCAGATGCTTCTTCTTACAGGGATTAACGTCCATATCCTGCTCACGGGCATTTTCGCCGACAATCATGCCTTCATAAACTTCCACGCCCGGGCCAAGGAAAAGTTCCCCTCTGTCCAGTATGGAATTCAGGCCGTAAGCGGTGGTCGTGCCCGCTTCGAAAGCGACAAGCGAGCCTCTCGTTCTTTCGGGAATATCCCCTTTATACGGCGCATATCCCTGGAATACATGGTACATGATGCCTGTGCCGCGGGTGGTGGTGAGAAGTTCATTTCTGAATCCCAAAAGTCCGCGGGCAGGAATGGAAAAATCCATCTTCATATATCCTGCCAGTTCCTCCATGGAAATCATTTCCGCGCGGCGCGGACCGAGTCCTTCCATGACAGCCCCCATAAATTCCTGCGGCACTTCAACAGTCAGCCTTTCCAAAGGTTCGCAGCGCTTGCCGTTGATTGTTTTATAAATAACCTGCGGTTTGGATACTTCCAATTCGAACCCCTCCCGCCTCATCGTTTCAATGAGAACGGACAGATGAAGTTCTCCCCGGCCGGAAACGAGGAATGCATCGGATGTTTCCGTTTCTTCCACACGGAGAGCCACGTTCGTTTCAATTTCTTTCATCAGGCGGGCGCGGATGTGGCGGGATGTAACAAAATCGCCTTCTCTTCCCGCGAAAGGACTCTTATTGACATGGAAAACCATGGACAGCGTCGGTTCATCGATATGAATGGATGGGAGCGCTTCCGGATTGGCGGCATCGGCTACCGTTTCACCGATATTGATGTCTTTAAATCCTGCCATCGCCACGATATCCCCCACGCCTGCTTCGGCGACGGGAGTACGTTTCATTCCCTGCCAGTTGAAAAGCTGTCCTACATGATCGGTACGGATTTTTTCTCCATCCGTAATAGCCACGGCCATTCCCTGCTTGACCGTTCCCCTGGTCACACGGCCGATTGCCACTTTGCCGAGATAATCATCGGCTTCCAGCGTGGTCACCATGATCTGCAGTCCTCCATCCGGATCACCTTCCGGAGCGGGAATCCGTTCCAAAATCGTATCAAACAGAGGCTGCAGATCCTTCCCTTCATCATTCATATGGAGTTTGGCGATGCCGCTCCTGGCGGACGCATAAATCAGCGGAAAATCAAGCTGCTCATCATCAGCATTAAGCTCGATGAAAAGTTCAAGAATTTCCCCTTCCACATCAGACACACGCTGGTCAGGACGGTCAATCTTATTGATGACGACGATCGGTTTCAGGTGATGCTCAAGAGCTTTACGGAGAACATACTTCGTCTGGGGCATCGGGCCTTCATGGGAGTCAACAAGGAGCAGGACACCGTCCACCATGTTCAGGATACGTTCTACTTCCCCGCCAAAATCGGCATGCCCGGGCGTATCTACGATATTGATCTTCACACCATTATGCATGACAGACGTATTCTTCGCCAGGATTGTAATTCCCCGTTCCCGTTCCAGCGGGTTGGAATCCATGACGCGTTCCGCCACCTTCTGATTTTCCCTGAAAATATGGCTCTGCTTCAGCATGGCATCCACAAGAGTGGTTTTACCATGATCGACATGGGCGATGATCGCAATGTTGCGGATATCTTTTCTGATCATTTCTTTCCTTCTTCTCTCCGGCCTTCCGCCTCAATCTATAAATCCACAGTATAACAAAATCTTTGTATTGGTAAATACAATTTATTTTACCACATCACAGACTCGGATAAAAGCATTTTCAAAAAATATTTTCCTTTTTATGAATCATATTTTTGTATTCCCCCCTTGAACTATGTTAAAATGTAATTAAAGAGAGAAGATTTTTCTCCTTGGAATTTCATTTATAAAAGAAAGGTGGGCTGATGATCATGTTAGATTACAAACGGATTCTTGTACCTTACGACGGTTCCGAGTATGCGAAGCGGGCTCTTGACCGTGCCGTTTCCGTGGCAAGATGCTGCGACGGCGCAAAACTTTTCATTGCGACCGTTTCCCGGCCGATGCCGCCGATGGAAAAAATCGCGCGGGAAAAAGCATATGTCTTTGATGCCGATAAAAAAGAACCGGAAAAGAAAGACCCCGGGCAGGTTATTTTGGATGATTCAGAAAAACTCATTCCCGAGGATATTCCTCATGAATTGATTTTCCGTGTAGGCAATCCGGGATCCGTCCTGCTGGATCTCTCCTTTGAAAAAAACTGCGACCTGGTCATCATGGGCAACCGGGGCCGCGGCGCTCTCAAGAGCCTTTTCATGGGTTCCGTTTCCAGCCATCTGGCAAGCAACGTGAAATGCCCCATCCTTATTATTAAATAGTACAGCGGAAATACCGCGGAAAAGGAGGTCTGTCATGCTTACTTTCAAAAAAATCCTTGTTCCCTTTGACGGGTCGGAACACGCAAAGCGTGCCCTGGCAAAGGCTGTATCACTGGCGCAGTGCTGTGACGGCGCAAAGCTGTATATCATCACCGTTGATGAAGATGTTTCCGCGCTGAGCATGAATAATCTGGAAAGGGCTTACATCAATGAACAGATGCAGGCCATCCACTTCCGCCCGGCTGATAAAACTCTTGATGAAGCAAAAGCTGCCGTCCCTGAAGGAATCGAAGCGGAATATATCGCCAAAACCGGAGATCCCGGCATGCTGATTGAAAATACGGCAGACCAAATCGGCGCAGACCTGGTTGTTATGGGCAGCCGCGGCCTGGGTGCCCTTACGGGCATGCTCCTTGGTTCCGTATCCAATTACCTGTTGACCCACGTGGAGGCGCCTGTATTCATTGTGAAATAATTTCCCGTAAGACGACGAAACGCCGACCTTTAGAGGGCCGGTGTTTTCTCCCTCCGGTGCGGCCGATATTTTCACAGGTATTTCTTTATTTTCCGCACAGAAAATCAGATTTCTCCATCACAAAAAGAAAGGCGGTTATTATGCTGGATTTCAAAAAGATTCTCGTTCCCTACGACGGTTCCAGCCATGCGAAAAAAGCGCTGAACCAGGCCATTTCCCTGGCGCAGTGCTCAGACGGCGCAGAACTCTATGTCGCAACGATTTTAAACAGCACCATCCCTGCGGATGATGATCCCGACCAGGTCGACATGGCGGAAGTCGAAAAACTCATTCCTGAAAACATCCCCCATAAGGTTCTTCTTGAAATGGGGGAACCGGTACCCATGCTCCTCTATCTGGCAGGAGAAATCGGTGCCGACCTGATCATCACGGGCAGCCGCGGCCGCGGCGCTCTCAAGAGCCTTTTCATGGGTTCCGTTTCCAGCGGCATTTTGAAGAATGCAAAATGCCCCGTCTTTATCATAAAATAAACTTCCCAATTGAAAATACCGATACCGGACTCCCTGAAAATATGTCTGACTTTTTCAGAGATAGTGCGGTATCGGTATTTTTATGATGCTTTCGGCCCTTCCACCTTATAGTACCAGCAGTAAAGCGCAGGAACGACCAGTAATCCTATAGCAGTCGCAAGGAGAAGTCCGCCGATAAACGATACGGCAAGGGGACGCCAGAACGGACTGGGAATCAGCGGAACAAAACCAAGTACATCGGTTACGCTGGAAAGCATGATCGGCCGGAAACGGAGCGCCGCCGACTCGATGACCGCATCATAAGGCTTCTTCCCATCTACCAAATGCTGGCGGATCTGGTCAAGAAGGATGATGCTGTTCCGGACAACCATGCCGGATAAGGCCAGCATACCGACAATGGATACGAATCCCATGGGCTGCCGCGTAAGAAACAGCGACAGAATCGCACCGATCAGTCCTAAAGGCCCGGTTATGCCCGCAATTACCATCAGCGGAATTTTATCCAGCTCAAACATCAGAATCATAAGGATAAGGAAAATCATGATCGGAACCGGCGCCGCCAGGTACTGTACGGATTTTTCACTGTTTTCTATGGCCCCGCCTTTTTCCAGCGTATAACCGTCAGGCAGATGTTCTCTAAAGTCCTTAAGCGTCCGGTCGTACAGTTCATTGACTACGGAATCGGCAGTCTTATCCCCGCCGGCTTCGCCGCGGATAGTGATGGTCGGGTGCAGATCGCGCCGCCAGATCGTGCTTGTTTCATTCTCATAGGAAATATCCGCGATTTCCCCAAGAGGCACATACCGTCCACTCCCCACATGGACAGGGAGGGAAGAAAGATCGGCCAGCCGCGCCGCATTGCTTCCTTCCAGCCGGAAGCTGATCGGCACGAGCTGATTTCCCTGATAGGATTCCGCTACTTTATAGCCTGACAATTTCACATACAGATCCCGGGAAATGGAATAATTATCTCCCCCCAGTTTCCTTACTTTATCCTGATCGATTTTTAACCTGACGACCGGTGTTTCTTCCGGCCAGTCCATACTGACATTCTTCATGCCGGGATACTGAGAAACAAGAGCCGCCGCTTCTTTAGCAAACTTTGCCGTGTCTTCCACATTCTTTCCCGAAAGCCGCAGCATGATCGGATATTCAGCAGGAGGCCCTGTTGTAATCAGCCGTGCGTGGGCCCTTGCATCCGGATATTGTTCCGCAATAAATGCCAGCGTATCGTCACGAAGACTGTCTCTCACCTTGCTGTCGCGCGCTACAAGGATCATCTGTCCGTGGCTGTCTTCCGGTGCCAGCGGATCAAAAAGCAAAATAAACCTCGGCGCGCTGTCCCCTACATAGGTGGAAAAGGAAGATACCCGATTGTCCCCGTATAAATTGTCCGCAATGCCCGCCATGACCTCTTTCGTTTCCTTGATGGATGCGCCGGAAGGAAGGTTCACATCAAGAATGATTTCCGGCCGTACGGAATCGGGGAAGAACTCCTGGTTCACAAAAGGAATAAGTGCCACTGTCCCCGCAAAAATCGCTGCTGTACCTATGATAACCGTCTTTTTGAAACGGATGCACCAGGCGATTGCCTTATAAAACAATCGGTAAGCCCTGTCCGCAAAAGCGGATTTCTTTTCTCCTGCTTTCACCCTGATGAAACGATACCCCAGAACCGGGCTCACAAAGATGGATGCCACCCAGGAAAGAAGAAGCGTAGAGGCGATAACCCAAAAGAAGGCGCCTACATATTCCGCCGTCTGCCCTGCGGCAAAACCGACAGGGATGAAACCCGCTGCTGTAATAAGCGTCCCGGCCAGCATCGGTTTCGCACATCCTTTATACGCCGCCTGTGCTGCCGCCAGACGGTCCATCCCTTCTTCCAGTTTGACCTGCATCATTTCAATTACGATAATCGCGTCATCTACAAGAAGGCCGAGCGATACGATGAGCGTGCCGAGGGAAACGATATGGAGATCGATCCCCTGCCATTTCATGTAGATAAAAGAAGCGCATACCACCACCGGAATGCACAACGCCAGCACGATCCCGCTCCAAAAGCCCAGCGACAGGAAACTGGCCGCCATGACGATAACGATGGCTTCCAGCAGGGATTTTGTAAATTCATGAATAGAATCATTCACCACCGACGGCTGATCCGCCACCTGCTCGATATCCAGACCGGCAGGAAGCTCCGCTTTCTCTTTTTCAATTTCCTTCTCCAGATTTTTCCCGAGAACCAGATTATTTCCGCCAGGCGCCATAGACACGGCAATTCCTACCGCCGGTTTTCCATTGAAATACATAAGCGATGTTTCCGGATCCGCATACATCTGTGTGACTGACGCCACATCGCCCAGATGAAAAGAACGCTCTCCCACGTGGATCGGAAGTTCTTTCAGTGACTCCACCGTATCCAGAAGCCCTTCTACACGAACCGCCACATTTCTGGAATCAGTGTGGATCATACCGGCAGGCATCATCGCGCCCTGCTGCTGCAGCATGGCAAACACATCCGACGGCCTCATGCCGAAAGAAGCCAGCTTATTCTGATCCATTTCGACATAAATTTCCTGCTTCTGGACACCGAGAAGTTCTACCTTCTGCACATCCTCCACACCTGTCAGGCGCCGCCGGATATTTTCCGCATATTTACGTTTTTCTTCATAAGAAAATCCGTCTCCCGTGACGGCGTAAATAGAGCCGTACACATCATCGAACCGGTCATTAATATAAGGCCCCATGACTCCCGACGGCAGACTGCCCCATTCATCATTGACCAGATTGCGTATTTCATGCCAGCGGGTCTGCATCTCCTCTTTCGGCACAGAATCTTTCAGATTGACATAAATCACGGTTTTACCGTCATGGGTGAAAGATTTGATATAATCGAGCCCCTTGGTATCCTGCAGTTTCTTTTCCAAAGGATCCGTCACCTGCTGCGTGATCTGCTGCGCCGAAGCGCCCGGCCATGCAGCCGTAACCACGGCCTGTCGGATTGTAAAATCAGGGTCTTCGCTGCGCCCCAGATGGAAATAGGACCACAGTCCGCCCGTAATGATGGCGATAATGAAAAAATAGACAATCTGTTTATGCCTGATCGCCCATTCTGCCAGATTCAGGCCTTTCATAACCGTACCTCTTCCCCTTCATGCAGTTTCTGCACACCGGCGGTCACTACACGGTCGCCTTTCTGCAGGCCTGAAACAATCTCTACCGTATCATTCCCATACTGTCCCGTTTCCACCTTCTGCAGATATACTTTATGATCCCGCACGATCCACACGGCAGGCTGCTCCGACTGTGCAGCCATAGCAGAAAGCGGCACCATGATCTGTTCATTCCCCTGCGGGTCATCAAAAGATACTTCCGCCGTCATTCCCACCACGACATCGGAAGGCGCGTCAATGAGCGTCACTTTCGCGTCATAAGTTCCCGTGGACGTATTTGGCGCTGCCGCCACTTCTCTGACCGTTCCCTTCAATTGCAGATCAGGAAACGCCCAAAAGGTGACTGTACAGGGAAGGCCGACAGAGTATTTTCCGTACTGCTTTTCCGTAAAAGAAATATGAACATCTTTTTTCGTATCATCCACGATAAGAACGACCGGCGTCCCTGCGCCGACCACCTGACCCACTTCGTAAAGCGTGCTTCCCACCACGCCGTCACGGTCTGCCGTAAGCGACGTGAAACCCAGATTATTTTCCGCCCGCGCCAGAGCCGCCTGCGCCTGGGAAAGCTGGGCCGACGCCAATTCATACTGGTTCTTCGTCTGATCCATCGCCAGGTCAGAAATTGCCTGAAGTTCGTGAAGCTTTTCATAACGGGCCATCGTGGATGACGCCAGACGATACTGCGCCTCCGCCGCATTCAACGCGCCCGCGGCAGCAGCAGCCTGTTCCGATGCATCTTTGGAATCCACCGTCATAAGGACCTGTCCCGCCGTGACACGGTCGCCGGAAGAAACGAGACGGCGCGTAATCCGCCCCCCCACCTGAAAAGCAAGCGGCGATTCAAAATAGCCGTGAACTGTGCCGGAAAACTTACGGCTTTCTGCTTTTGCCGTTTCTCCGACAACCATCGTCTTGACAAGCACCGCTTTCGTTTCCGCCTCTTTTTTATTCCCACACCCCGTCAGCACAAGAGAAAAGCCGACCCATACAGCGGCAAAGATGACCGCGAACTTTTTCATGTATTCCTCCCGAAATAATTTTAATAAACATTTGTTGATTATCGTTCAAATGTATTATATACTTAGGCTGACTGTAAAGGCTATCGGCAATTCCCATGAAAGTGCCTTTTATGAAACTGTTTTAGAGAAAGTGTTCAACAATGACTGACAAAAAAAAGGACTTACGGTTCCGTAAGACGGAACTTTCCATCCGGGCTGCCTTCTTTGAACTGTTAAAAAGCAGGCGTATCTCTGAAATCACCGTGGCGGAAATATCAAGAAAAGCCATGCTCGGGCGGGGGACTTTCTACCTCCACTACAAAGATATCCATGACCTTCTGGACACCCTTGAAAACGAATATGTCGAAGCTATCGGAAATATTATTGATGAGTACTATCCCATCACACCGGCGGCAAATATTTCGGACCTCACGGAAAAACTGTTCCGTTACATCACCGCCCACGAAGAACAGCTCCGCCTTCTCTTCCACCACATTTCCACACGAAGCTTCATCGACCGCCTGATTATCCGCCAGCGTTACGTATTCAGCCGTCTGGTGGAAGAAGGGGGCTGTGATGCTGCGTACAATGCGGTGGAAACGTCTTTCATGATTTCCGGGTTTGCCGGTGTTATCCTTGATTATTGGTTCTTAGGCTCTCTTCCTCTGTCAGAAAAAGAAATCATCCATAATCTGAACCGCCTTCTCCTCAATTTTTCCCGCGCGAAAAAGGAAATGAAAAGAGGCGGCTCGTCATGAGAAATATCCGGATCACTCTTGCCTATGAAGGAACGGCGTACAGCGGGTTCCAGCGGCAGGAAAACAGTATAACCGTCCAGGAAATTCTTGAAACCGCCCTCCAAAAACTGACAGGAACAAAAACCACGCTCTACTTCGTCGCGCGCACGGATGCCGGCGTTCATGCCTACGGGCAGGAATGCACCTTTTATACGGAATCTTCTATTCCCGGCGATCGTTTCATATTCGCGCTGAACATTCTCCTTCCTCCCGATATCCGTGTAACGGAAAGCAGAGAAGTGCCCTATGATTTTTCCGTGCGCAGGAACAATTACGGAAAAACCTACGGCTACCTCCTTACCGAAGAAAAAGACTGCCCTCCCTTCTTTAAACGGTATACCTGGCAGACAGGACGAAAACTGGATATTTCAAAAATGGAAAAGGCGGCAGAAGTGCTGTCAGGCACTCATGACTTCACCTCATTCCGCGGGAATAATTCCGTTCCTGCCAGCCCGGTCCGTACTATCCATGACATACGGATCATCAAAAAGCATCACTTCTTTCACATTTTCGTTACCGGAGAAGGATTCCTTTATCATATGGTAAGAAATATCGCAGGCGCGCTCGCTGATGCAGGCACCGGAAAACTGACTCCCAAAGAGCTGCGGGAGATACTGGAAGCAAAAGACAGAAAATTCCTTGGTGCCACCGCTCCTGCCCACGGACTCTGCCTTCTCAAAGTATACTTCACGCCTGTTACAAAAGAATTGACGGAAAAGACAATCTGCGGCTCTTATGCACCATGGAGCGTATAGCAGGCTCTGTTGCCCACACAGCAAAAAAGACATCTCCTCCCTGTAAAAGGAAAAGATGTCTTTTTTTATGTCCTGAAATAAAAATACATGACCAGCAAAACGGCTGTCACAAGAAAGACTGTGATAAACGCCAGCCTGTCCCTGGACGTATACGCCAGCTGATGCATTTTCGTCCGCCCTTCCCCGCCGCGGTAGCACCGCGCTTCCATGGCGGTCGCCAGATCATCGGCGCGGCGGAAAGCGGAAATGAAGAGAGGCACAAGAAGGGGCACCATCCCTTTGGCTTTTTGCCACAAATTCCCGCTGGTAAAATCAGCACCGCGGGAAGACTGGGCTTTCATGATCCGATCCGTTTCCTCAAGCAGCGTCGGAATGAAGCGGAGCGCGATGGTCATCATCATTGCCAGTTCATGGGCAGGCACGCCGAAACGGCGGAACGGATTTAAAAGCGCTTCAATCCCGTCTGTCAGAACGATAGGGCTCGTAGTATATGTCAGGAGCGAAGAAAAGCCGATAAGGAATACAAGACGGAGCATCATAAAAAGACCGTTCCGAAGCCCTTCTTCACTGATATGGATAAATCCGTAACCGAATATTTCCTTCCCCGGCGTGGTCAGCACATGGATCAGGAGCGTAAATACCAGAATGACCCAGAGCGGCTTCACCGCTTTCCAGACCATGACAGGCGGCACGCCCGAAATCATGATGCATCCCAGCGTGAATACCGTCACAAGCAGGTAAGACCATGGATTGTTCGCCAGGAAAATGGCACAGATAAAAATCATGGTGCAGAGAATTTTCGCCCGCGGATCCATACGGTGGAGGAATGAGTCCCCGGGATAATACTGACCCAGCGTAATATCGGTAAGCATTATTTCCCTCCTCCCAGCACGGCATACATTTTTTCCGCCGCCTCTTCCACTGTTCGTGCGGTTTCCGGCACAGGAATTCCTTTTTCCTTCAGATAGAGAAGCGTCTGTGTCAAAGGCGGCGCATCCACACCGCATTCCTTCAGCGTCTCCCTGTGATGGAGGAAAATATCCATAGGCTCCCCGTCAAGGACGAGGCGCCCCTGATGCATGACAAGAAGACGGGTCGCCAGACGGGCAATGTCATCCATGTTGTGGGACACAAGAATGACGGAAAACACACCTTTTTTATACCATCCCTGAATACGGCTGAATATTTCCCGCCGCCCCACAGGATCCAGCCCGGCAGAAGGTTCATCCAAAATCAGAAAATCAGGATGCATGGCAATCACGCCGGCGATGGCCACACGGCGCTGCTGGCCGCCGGAAAGGCGGAAAGGCGACCGTTCGGCAAATGTTTCATAATCAATCCCCGCAAAGCGCATGGCGCTCTTTACTCGTTTTTCCGTTTCCTCTTCATCACAGCCCTGGTTCTGCGGACCGAAAGCAATATCTTTTGCTACGGTTTCTTCAAAGAGCTGATGCTCGGGATATTGGAAAACCATGCCCACCGAATGGCGCTTCACCATGGCTTCTTTTGTCTTTTCCGCCAGATCCACGCCGTCTACGGTCACCTTCCCCACGGACGGATGAAGGAGGCCGTTCAGGTGCTGTATGAGTGTAGACTTGCCGCTCCCCGTATGGCCGATGATGCCGATGAACTCCCCTTTATCTATGGTCAGGTCGATATCTTCAATCGCCGCCCGTTCAAAAGGAGTTCCCTTCCCGTATATATAACTTACATTTTCGACACAAATGGACATAACGCCTCTCCCAATTCTTCATCGGTCATACACTTCTCGGAAACTGCCATCCCTTTCTTGCGGAGTCGTCTTGCCAAATCCGCAGGAACAGGCACGTCCAGACCGATTTCCGTCACCTTATCCGCCTGTGAAAATATTTCCCTCGGCGTTCCTTCCATCTTGAGGACACCCTTGTCAATGACAAGGATATGGTCTGCCGTGACCGCCTCCTCCATGAAATGGGTAATAAGGACAATAGTGATCCCCTCTTTTTTATTCAGCTCATGGATCGTGTCCATGACCTCCTTACGCCCTTTCGGATCAAGCATGGCAGTCGGTTCATCAAGAACAATGCAGTCGGGCTTCATGGCAAGAACGCCGGCAATAGCTACACGCTGCTTCTGCCCGCCGGAAAGCATGGACGGCGCCTGTTTACGATAGGATGTCATCCCCACCTTTTCCAATGCAAGATCCACACGTTCTCTTATTTCTTCAGGAGGCACGCCCAGATTTTCAGGGCCGAAAGCCACATCTTCTTCCACCACGGCAGCGACAAGCTGGTTGTCGGGATTCTGAAAAACCATGCCCACCTTCTGGCGGATATCCCATACACGGCCGGCATCGGAAGTGCGCATTCCTTCCACAATAAGCTCTCCTTCCGTCGGTATGAGGAGCGCGTTCAGATGGCGGGCCAGCGTGGACTTACCGCTGCCGTTTGTTCCGATGATGGCGGTAAATTCCCCTTTTTTGATCTGTGCCGTTACATCTTTGAGCGCATCAAAAGTTTTGCCTTCCTCCGTTTCAAAAGTATGGGAGACATGGCAGATATCAAAAAGAACTTCTCCGGAATTGCTTTCCATTCTTTCCTCACTTTACATACAGCGGCGTTTCATAACAACAAGGCGGACTGCTTTTCGCCAAATGCAATAAATCAGTTTATATTCTAAGGAAATACGCAACTTTTGTCAATAATCCCCTTCCTCTTTTCGTTAACAATACAATATAAAATATTTTCTCTCCGGCAGTCATATTTTTGTTTATAGAAAAGTACTCTTCTGCGTGAAGAATCAAACCGTACACAGTGAAAACAAAATCGCCACTCATAGAATGGCGATTTTGTTTTCCTTGCTATGGTATTCATATCCACCCGAAATGTCTGCACGCATTATAGATACCATCATCATCGGCATCATCAGTAATATACCTCGCCTTCTTTTTCAAAACCGGCTTCGCATTCCCCATAGCGACCGTCATCCACTCGGGACGGAACATGGAACAGTCATTCAGTCCGTCGCCAAAAACAACGATCCGGTCATCGGATACATTATACCTCTTCATAATTTCAAAAATGCCCCTCTCTTTGTGGACAGGTTCTACAAGCATTGTCCCTTTCGTAAGCCACACATGGGGCAGCGTGTGCAGAGGAATCTCTTTTACTTCCCTTTTGGCGCAGGCGATAAAAATTTTGTAAATCTGCGCCGCCCTGCGGTAATCGTAACGGCTGTCCACCACTGTTTCATAGTACCGGTCCGTCACACGCTCAAGGTAGTCATCGTACTTTGTTTTCCGCTGCTTTTTATTTTCCGTCGTCACCGCCCAGGGATGTTTTTTCCCGTCGATTTCACCAAGTAAACGGAAGCAGGCCTCCAGCGGCAGTCCTTCATGGTAAAGGATCTTTCCGCGGCAGGTCACGCCATTTCCCCCATCGGAAATCACGGAATCGATACCAAGTTCTTCCGCCACATCGACGGCATCCGCCTGCAGGCGCCCCGACGCGATGGCTACAAAATTTCCCTTTTCCTGCAGCCGGCGGACTGCTTCCCTTGCACTGTCCGGATAATCGGCAGTAAGCGGTGTCGTCAGTGTTCCGTCTATATCAAAAAAGAAATATCGTTTCATACAGCCTCCCTTGCTCTTTATTTTATGGTACGGGAAAGAAGCATTTCCTGCAAGCCGCTCCTGCGTTTCTCCCGCAGGAGTCCCGATTCCGGCTCTCCAAAAATGATTTTTTTATATTTTGTATTATAATAAGGAAAATCATTATAATTAGTCACACTATACTAAGGAGATATTATGCCGTCTATTTTACGTTCGATCGTGCTCAGCACACTGGGCACCATTTCCCTTGTCCTTGCTCTTCTGTGGGCCATCGGCGACGAGCGGTTTGTTCCGAGCCTTTCCAATCCCCACCTTTTGACTTCCGCCGGTATCCTTCTTCTCACGAACACGGGATTATTTATCATATTCAAAAAAGAATTTCTGAAGAAATATTTCTTTCCGTCTCTCCTTTTACCCTCCGTATGGTTTGCCGCCTTTACCTGGGCTTATGGTTACATGTACCTGCCGGAAAACAAGTATCTCGGCGACTATTACAGCATGATTTCCCTTTTATTTTCCCTTTCTTACCTGTCCCTTGCCTGGAAATGGAAACTGAAGCGGGGCGCTTTCCTCTGGTCTGTCTTAACCGGCCTCTTTTCTTTTTTCATGATTCTCGTCCCCCTGATCTACATCGGCTACTATATCATTTATAAAAGCGAAATGGATATCTTCGCCTTGATGGCTATCGCCATGACAAACGCCCGGGAAGCGGCGGAATTTGTCGAGACGGTGGCTGCACCCGCCTTTATTGCCGCCGTGGCGATTTTTGCCATCATCCTACTGATTTCCTGCTTCTACATCGCCCGCCGTTTTTTCATGTCCATGGAAACGGCAGAGACGCCCTTCCGCACCGCCGGACGCGGCGGCCTCATAGGTTTTATCATATTTACCATTCTTTTTTCCGGCGGTTTCTTACGGCAGATGAGACATATTTTCCCGCTGCAGATTTATTATGCCGCCAAGAAGGGCAGCGGCAGTTTCAAACTCATGGAAACGCTGAACCGGCACCTTGCCGAAAATGCAAAAGTTGTCGTCCTTCTTCCCGGCCAGACAGCGGAAGACGGCACCCATATCATTGTCATCGGTGAAAGCGCAAGCCGCGATCATATGCAGTCTTTTACCCCCGGTTACCCCGTAAAGACGACGCCCTGGGAAGATGCCATGGCGAAATCCCCCGACTTTTTCTTCGCGGATAAAGGATACGCAAATTTCCCGACAACCGTCATGTCATTGAGCTATGCTCTCACCAATACGAACCAATACAATAAAACTGCTCTGAATGATGCCGTCAGCCTGGTAGACGCTGCCAAAGCGGCAGGATACCGCACCGACTGGATTTCTTTCCAGAACAGAAGCTCTCTTGCCAGTGCCGGCGTTTCCGTCATCGGTGAACGGTGTGACGCGTCCTATTGGGAAAACAGCCTTGACGGCGAAGCGGTAAAAGTCATGAAAAGACTTCCGCCCGCCAGGAGGCGTATCATTTTCATCCACATCAACGGCAGCCATTATAATTATCTGGCCCGCGTCCCCGTGGGATACGGAAAATCCACGGATATTCCCGAAGATGATCCTTACTATAACTATGATGTCACGCTGGCCTACACCGATGAAATGCTCCACAGTATCTTTACATACGCCAAAGAGCATTTGAATCTGAAAACTATGATTTACTTTTCCGATCATGCGGAAGACATGGTGTATTACCACGGCACTTCGGGTTTCTCCTACGACATGATCCGCATTCCTTTCTGGATCTACCTTTCTCCGGACTATAGGAAGATCCACCCTGATATCCTTCCGGCGCTTCAGTCAAATAAAGATAAGATTTTTACCAACGATCTTCTCTTTGAAACAGCGTCAGGCATCTGGCAGGCAAAGACAAATTTTTATCAGGACATTTACGATCTGTCCTCTCCGTCTTATGTTCTTGATCAGGAAGCGGTCACCATGCACGGGAAACTGCTCATTACCGACGACCCGAAATTTAAAAAATAGATAAAGCGAAAGGATGGCCTGCGGGTCATCTTTTTTTGCGGATCATTTTACTCACAAGATCCCCGCGTCTTCCGACACCTCTTATGCTTCCGTATTTTCTTGATTTTCATGAACACATTTTTGTTTAATTCACAAAATATTTTTTGCATTTTATATTGACAACATCAGAATACAGTGGTAACATCATTTTAACAGATAGTTAATACATAGTTTTAACTTGGAGTATATACAAAATGATTAATGAAACACTGCACACATTCATCTCCGTTACCAAAAACGGCAGTTTCAACAAAGCGGCGGAAAAGCTTTCCCTTACCGCCCCTGCCGTGATGAAGCAGATGAATTCTCTGGAAAAAAGCATCGGTGCCCCTCTCTTCGAGCGGACGAACCGCGGTATCCGCCTCACACCGGCAGGAGAATCTTTTTTGAAAGATGCCAAAACCATCCTCCGGTACACAAGAAAATCCATCGAGCGTGCGCAGATCGCCGCGGGACAAACCCCTCATCTGCCGACATGCGGTGCGCAGAAGGCGGGCTCTGTCCATCCTGCCGACCCCCTCCCCACTGACAGGGAAGAAAGAAACCGGCGCGAATCGGCGAGACGCCACGCGGACATTGCGGAAGCCCAGGGGAAATCCGCAGAAGAAATTCATGAAATTTTCGAAAAGGTCATGAACGGCACAGGCAGGTGCAGCAAAAGATAGTCATCCATCGGGATGCAAACGGCGCCCATATATTTCCGTAAATAAAACTGCTATCTGTAAATATATTTTTTAAGAAAGAAGGAAAACATAATGACACATCCACAATATCCAATTCCTCAGGACGAAGAGGGAAGAAAACGTTACGAATCGGCAAAACGCCATGCGGCACTCGCAAAAGAACAGGGAAAATCCCTTGATGAAATCCATGAAATCTTCAAGAAGGTCATGAATGGCACAGGTAAGTGCAGCGGCAGGAAAGAAGAAGCGGTTTCAAAATGCCACGGCCATTACCCGATTCCCGAAGATGAAGAAGGCAAAAAGCGCTATGAATCTGCTCTGCGCCATGTGGCCATTGCCAAAGAAAACGGCAAGTCTGTTGATGAACTCCATGCGATTTTCAAGAAAGTCATGGAAGGCACAGGCAAGTGCAGCGGCAGGAAAGAGGAATCGATTTCAAAATGCCACGGCCATTACCCGATTCCCGAAGATGAAGAAGGCAAAAAGCGCTATGAATCCGCTCTGCGCCATGTGGCCATTGCCAAAGAAAACGGCAAGTCCGTTGATGAGCTCCATGCGATTTTCAAGAAAGTCATGGAAGGCACAGGCAAGTGCAGCGGCAGAAAGCAGTAATCCTTTACCGGAAGCAGAAGATATGACATGAAATTTGTGTCATATCTTTTTTCATGCTGAAAATCCCGGTGATCTCTTACGAAAGAAGACCGGCAGGTATTTTTGTACATTTCCCAGGAAAAAACAGGAGCGGTTCTCCTGTTTCCTTTTTACAGTAATTTTTAATCGCCTCTTCCATACCGCCAGGAGCAGCGGTATATTCAACGCCCTGCCACATATCCCCCTCAGACGAAAAGGAATTTCGTAAAGCTCCACTTGATGCTGGCCCCTTTCAAAATTTCCAAATGTTTTTCTTTCAGCTTTCTGTTAATCAATAAAAAAAAGAAGCAGCAGTGCCGCTTCAAAAAGGGGGAGGCACCATCGCGCCTCAAATGAGAACTATATAATAACATCATGTCGATGCTATTACCAAAGAGGGGGGAGAACGATGATGGTATTTCCCTGTTACCACCATCGTTCCAAGGAGGGTGAACCATGGCCGGCCAAGCCGGCAGTAATCATCCATAGTTCAAGCACGAATATATGTCTGCTCCGTTTCCGGAGTTACCGTAAAAAGGGGGAACGATGACTTTTCCCTGCCGCCATCGTTCGGAGAAAGTGAACCTTGCAAGTTATCCCTGCAAGTATATGTAAAGCCGTTTCCGGCATTACAACGAATATACAGAAACGCCTCTCGGGCTGTTCCTGAAAGGATGAACGATCGTATTTCCCTTTACCATCGTTCTTGAGAGAACCTACAAAAAATCCATCCCTGCTGATGTACGGATGGATACTTTGCGCGTTAAAATCAATACACGCTACCTCCCCATCACTCGCAGGTCAAACAGTAGTAAAAACAGGCAGTTCTCCTGACTCTGCTTCATCGCTTGTCCGGTCTTCCCAATTCCTCAGTGACTTTCATCAGACTTGCTCGGCATTACAGTGGCGGGACCGTGCCGGTATCTCACCGGTCTTCCCTATTAAGCCTTTACAGGCACCTGTTCCTTATTATGCAGTTTCTCCTCTGCCGAATAGACTTCGCCAATAAAAAACCTCTTTACACGAACGCAAAGAGACTATATAAGATCTCCTTCCCATCGCTCGTGGGTCAAACGGTGATTTTAAACAGGCAGTTCTCCTGACTCTGCTTCATCGCTTGTCCGGTCTTCCCAATTCCTCAGTGACTTTCATCAGACTTGCTCAGCATTACAGTGGCGGGACCGTGTCGGCATCGCACCGATCTTCCCTATTAAGCCTTTACAGGCACCTGTTTTCCTATTCGGTTGTCCTAATGATATCACTCTATAAAGCTTCTGTCAATGATAAAATGATTGTTCCGAGCGCATGATCAGAGCAAACCAATTCATATCGTTTCAGGTGAGGATTTCCAGTGTTCCCGCCTCTTCTAAAAGTTTGATATCGATAGGAGAATAGGTATCTGGATATTTCCTGAGAAAATATTGTTCTTCTTCCGGTGCGGCATAGAAGTTTTCCAGGCGTCTGGCTTCTGTGCGGATCGGCGGCCGTATATTTTTCTCATTTTCATACTCATTGAAAACAAGACAGGATTCGCTCACGGGCCTCGAGTTGCCCCTGTTCTGGTAGTAGGCCATATAGTAGGTAATCTGCGGCGTATCTTCTCCTGATACGTAATAGATGCCTGTCCTGTAATGGGGTCCGGTGCATTTCCCCTGGATACCGTCGGTGTAGGGATTGACTATGGTAAAAAACACAGAGAGCAATGTCCCTATATCTATTTTTTTCGGGTTATAGGTTACTTTTACACATTCTACCGCCTGTACTTTTCCATTTTCCACGTCTTCTTTCCGCGGATTCGGTACAGAGCTGTTGGCAAATCCCGCGGTTGTCTCCACAACGCCTTTTATACGGGAAAATACTTCCTGCACTCCATAGTAGGGACCGCCCGCAAGATACAAGTCTTTCACGGCAATTCCTCCTTTTCTGCTGTCTTCATTTCTGACAAATTCATATCATATTTCATGATAAAAATGAAGAATCCCCCCGAGGTCCTCCCCCGGGGTTTTTCTCCACACTTATTATTCTTAATATTTTGTTTCTTCCAGGTGGCGCACAGAAGCCCTATCCATATCAAAGACACGGATGAGTTCCGTAACCGCCTGGCTGGGTGACACGACACCGGTCAATACCGCCGCCCGGACTTCCGGCAGGCGGCTCTTGATAATCGGATCTTCAAAGAACAAATTATGAAGATGTTCTTCAATCATACTGCGTACCCAGGAAAGAGTCTGACGCTGGCGCCGGTTCTCAAAAACGCCTGATTTTTTGGTGACTTTCTCAAACTCGCGCATAACTGCCCAAAGCTCAAGCAGTCCCGTTTTCTTCAAGGCCGAGCAGCGATAAGCATGGGTCTGCCAGCCTTCTGTGGCGGGACGGATAAATTCTACCATCCGTTCATATTCCCCCTGGGTGACTTTCGCCCGTTCCAGGTTGTCGCCATCAGCCTTGTTGACCACAATGGCGTCCGCCAATTCCATAATCCCCTTTTTGATGCCCTGCAGATCGTCCCCTGCGCCTGTCAATACGACAAGCATAAAGAAGTCGACCATATCGCGTACTGTCGTTTCCGACTGCCCGACCCCGACAGTTTCCACAAGGATGACATCGTAGCCTGCCGCTTCACAAAGCAGCATAGTCTCACGGCTCTTGCGGGTTACACCGCCCAGCGTCCCCTTAGAAGGAGAAGGACGTATGAAACAGTTCGGTTCTCTGGAGAGATTCTGCATACGTGTCTTGTCCCCTAAGATGGATCCGCCGGTAATGGTGCTTGTCGGGTCGACTGCCAGCGCCGCCACTTTGTAGCCTTGCTGGCAAAGCATTGTACCAAAAGATTCGATGAAACTACTCTTGCCTGCCCCGGGCACACCGGTGATCCCGATACGAAGCGCATGGCCCGTTCGGGGCAGAAGAGCCTGGAGCACGCGCTGTGCCTTGTCGAAATCCTTGGGAGCATTACTTTCGATAAGGGTAATGGCTTTGGAAAGGATCATGCGATCCCCCTTTGCCACACCTTCGACGTATTCTTCGATAGACATTTTCTTACGAAGCGGCACTTTTCTCAAATGCACGGCATCCGGATATTCTTTGGCACCGGTCACACTGTTTACGGCACTGTCGATCCCCCGAACGACGGAACATGCAAATTCCGGGTTCGGTTCTTCAGGCACCCAGCTGGGTCTCAAGTCATCATCGTTCTTGGACATAATACTTACCTTAACCTTCCTTGGCTTCCGCCTCAGCGCGGTCTACGAGCATGTGAAGCAGCTTAATGCAGCATTCCGGAATGTTTGTGCCCGGTCCGAAGATCGCCTGTGCGCCATGATCGTAGAGGTATTGATAATCCTGTGCAGGAATAACACCGCCGATGCAGACAAGGATATCTTCACGGCCGCGTTTTTTCAGTTCTTCCACGATAGCCGGCAAGAGGGTCTTGTGACCTGCCGCAAGAGAGGAAAAGCCAACCATATGGACGTCGTTATCCACAGCATCCTGTGCCGCTTCTTCCGGCGTCTGGAACAGCGGTCCTACGTCGACGTCCCAGCCCATATCGGCAAAGGATGTCGCGAGAACCTTCTGGCCTCTGTCGTGTCCGTCCTGCCCCATCTTAGCCAGGAAAATACGGGGACGGCGGCCTTCCAATGCTTCAAATCTGTCGGCCAGTTTCTTTGCTTCTTCCAGTTTCGCGGAACCGTCAAATTCGCTGGAATATACACCGGAAATAGTATGGATGGTGGCGTTGAAACGACCGGATACTTTTTCAACCGCATCGGAAATTTCACCGAGGGACGCACGGTCATGAGCCGCCTGTACCGCAAGTTCAAGCAGGTTACCGTTTTCACGGCTTTCTGCCGCTTTGGTGATTGCTTCCAGATCGCGGGCAACAGCCTCAGGATCACGGATGCTTCTCAGTTTTTCGAGACGTTTAATCTGCGCATTACGAACAGCGGTATTGTCGATGGACAGTACGTTCAGCGGATCTTCCTTCGCCAGACGGTACTTGTTCAAGCCGACAATGGTTTCCTTACCGCTGTCGATATCTGCCTGACGGCGGGCAGCGCATTCTTCGATACGCATCTTCGGCAGGCCGGTAGAAATAGCTTTTGCCATACCGCCCAAAGCTTCGACTTCCTGTATATGCGCCCAAGCACGGCGGATGATTTCATTTGTCAGATATTCTACATAGTAGGAACCACCCCACGGATCAATAATCTTGCAGGCTTTCGTTTCATCCTGGATATAAAGCTGTGTATTACGTGCCAGACGTGCGGAAAAGTCGGTCGGCAGCGCGATGGCTTCGTCAAGCGCGTTGGTATGGAGAGACTGGGTATGGCCCAGAGCCGCAGACATGGCTTCCATACAAGTACGGGCGATATTATTGAAAGGATCCTGTTCCGTCAGTGACCAGCCGGAAGTCTGGGAATGGGTACGTAGTGCCATGGATTTCGGATTCTTCGCACCGAACTGTTTCAGAATCTTTGCCCAGAGAACGCGGGCCGCTCTCATCTTTGCGATTTCCATAAAATAGTTCTTGCCCTGATCCCAGAAGAAGGACAGACGTTTAGCGAAGGCATCGACCGGAAGACCCGCCTTTTCACCGCAGCGGATGTATTCCATGCCGTCTGCCAGCGTATAACCGATTTCAAGGTCACAGGTAGCGCCGCATTCCTGGATATGGTAACCGGAAATGGAGATACTGTTGAACTTCGGCATATAGTTGGTGGTATATTCGAAAATATCACCGATGATACGCATGGACATGGCAGGCGGATAAATGTAAGTATTACGAACCATGAACTCTTTCAGGATATCATTCTGGATCGTGCCTGCCAGAATCTTCTTGTCTACGCCCTGTTCGATACCGGCACTGATGAAGAATGCCAGAATCGGAAGAACGGCACCGTTCATTGTCATGGATACGGACATCTGGTCCAGCGGAATGCCTGCGAAGAGGATATTCATATCAAGCATGGAGCAGACGGATACGCCTGCTTTGCCGACGTCACCGATAACACGGGGGTTATCCGCATCATAGCCGCGGTGGGTCGGAAGGTCAAATGCGATAGACAACCCTTTCTGGCCTGCCGCCAGGTTTCTGCGGTAGAACGCATTAGATTCTTCAGCAGTGGAGAACCCTGCGTACTGGCGTACCGTCCATGGGCGGAATACATACATCGTGGAGTAAGGTCCGCGGAGGAACGGAGGGATACCGCTCATGTAATCCAAGTGGTTGCACTGGTCATACACATCTTTGCCGTAGAGCGGACCTACAGGAATACGTTCCATCGTATTTTCATAGAGAGCATCATAATTTTTGCCCGTCGTTTTTTCCAGTTCCGCTTTCCATTCGTCATAAGAACAATGGGGATGTTCTTCAAGGTTTAATTTTGTAAAATCGGGGTTCATTGCCATCTTATTTTACCTCCTCTTCCGTAATCTTCATGCCTTTTTTCTGCTGGAGCATACGGAGGATATCGTAGCAGTTTGCTTTCACGCTGATAAATTCATCTATGCCGGCTTCACGATATACCGCTTCCATATCTTTCGGAGCAGCACCTGCAAGGAAAAGCGTACCTTTCCCCAAAACTTCCTTCAAACGCGGCGCCAGCGCCGGCACATCCTCCGGATAAGTAGCGTCAGTAGAGCAGATGACGGCACAGTCATAAGGAGTTCCTTTATCATCGCAGCCTGCCTTCAGCGCTTCCACACACTTATCCCAACGTGAACCCGGTTTATCTTCATCATCCTGGAAGCCGTTATTCAGATGAACGCTGAATTCGCCTACCTGCAGGAAACTGGTGGAGAAATCAGCTCTCGCCTTATGCTGCGGAATCGGTCCCATATTGGCCAAGAATATTTCCACATTCTTGCCGGTTTCCTTTTTAAACGCCTGTGTGTCAAAGCGGAGTTTTTCAAAACGTTCGGTCCAGCGGTGCGCGTAAATCTTTCTCACTTCGATGGAATCCGCTTTGGCGGCTCTTGCTGTGCGTACTTCAGAAATTGTAGCGCCGGCGGAGAATGCGGCAATTGCCTTCTCAACGATGTCGGTATCGGCTGCTTTCAGTTCTTCCAGCTTTTCCTTCAGGAAATCTTTGTCCATATCGGCACGATATTTCTCAACGCCTTCAGACAGTTCTTTTTTCAGCGCCGGTACATCTTCCGGACGCGGATCAAGAAGTTCTTCCGTCATATTCGGATACATATTTGTCCCGACAGCGCTGTCCTTGCGGAGGTCAAGCGCTTTGAAACGCTGTTTCAGGATTTCAAGAATCTGCTGCTGCGGATATTCTTCTTTAAGAGCTTTCAGGATACCGCCAAGAGATTCGATTTTCTGGAATTCTCCCCAAATCTTTTCGGCCATTTCCTTGGTCAGGGTTTCAATGCCCCAGGAACCGCCGGCCGGATCAATCGGACGAAGCATTCCAAATTCTTCCTGCAGCATGATGTGTACGTTTCTTGCGATACGGCGGGAGAATTCATCACCCTTGCGTACCGTTGCGTCATAAGGATCATTTTCATAAGAATCAACACCGCCGACAACTGCAGAGAAAATCTGGGTTGTTTCACGAAGCATATTTACACCGATATCGAAAATCGTCTTGGTAAACATCGCCGGACGGGCATGGATTTTGCAGGAACGGTCTTTTTCTTCGGCGCCGAAGGCTTTCATGATATTAGACCATACCTGGCGGGCAGCACGGAGCTTGGCAATTTCAATGTAGAAAGTGGCGCCTGTATTAAATGCGAACTGCAGGGACTGGGCAATATCATGGATATCAATGCCGCGCTTCTGCATTTCACGGATATATTCGACAGCGATAGCAAAGGTATAAGCCACTTCCTGTACGGCATTCGCACCGCCATTGGAGAAAATATCGCTTCTGACGAAAATGGTGCGGAGCTGCGGCGCATTCTTTCTCGTCCAGCGGATAGATTCCGCCATTTCATCATATAATTCTTCCAGCGGCTGGTTCAGCTTTCCTCTCTTGATCAGCTGGGCAATCGGGTTCGCTCCGATAACACCTTTCACTTTGCTGACATCTTTTCCCTTAGCCTTCAATGTCGCGGCTACCAATGCCAGCATACGGAGAGAGGAAGTACCGGCATACATCATAAACGGGATCTTTTCCATATCAAGACCGTCAAGCAGGGTATGCATATCTTCCAGCGCGGTAATGCTTACGCCTATATCGCCCGGCTTTTCAGCATCCATGACATCAATGCCGTCGGCAGTGGCGGTATCAATACGTACATTATAAACAGTGGAACCTCTGTCGATTTCATGCTTCAGAAGTTCATTATTTTCTTTCGGCAGCGTTTCATCGCATGCCTGGGCAATACCCCAGGGAGCGCATTTATAGCCGTTCACCGTTGCGCCGCGGAGAAAATCTCCCATGCCCGGATAATCATCTGTCGGAAGAATCTTATCAGTTGCTGACGGTCCGGTTCTCCATGTATAAATCGGATCAAAGGTAATCCCTTCATAAGTCTTGGTAAACATGATCTTATCGAAAGGCTTTCCTTTCAACAGAGCATTACAAGCCTCCACCCACTCCTCATAGGTCGGCTTTTCAAATTCGTCAAATTTTACTTCTGGGAAATCGGCTTTTTCATTTGATTTTCTCAAGATCGCTTCCAACTCTTTGTCAGTAAGCTGCTTGACCGATTCCTGGGTATTCTGTTCTGCCATGAAAACATCCTCCTTATAATAATTTTAGACAATTCCGCGGAAAATACAGCTTGCAGACAAGACGGCAGAGTCCCTGACGGAACATCCTTTCAAATACCTTGCATAACGTCTTTCAAGCCGGACTTTCAAAATCCCCGATATGTGCACCTCCTTACAATCCACTCACAAAAAAACGACTATCACGCGAAACTGATAGCCGGACAAGGAAATAATTTCCCAATCCCCTCCCCATCTCTCGCAGGTATAACGGTGATTCTTAGACAGATAGTTCTCCTGGCTCAAGTTCCTCGTTTATATCGCCTTCCCAGTTACCCAGTGACATACTTGATATAAACTCCCTTTACAGTGGCGGGACCGCTCCGGATTCTACCGGATTCTCTTTTACGCTTTCGCACCTGTCAGATATGTGAAATTGTCTAAATAACTACATTTTTAGTATAATTCATTACATTCTAAGTGTCAATCAACCACATTCATATTTAATATAATTAATTTTTATATTTATCCACATCTTTACCCCTGATTTATTGATTTTTCATTCATTACTACTATATAATGATGTTAATGTTGCAAACTATTAAAAATATCTTACCTATCTTATAGGAGGAAACAGGAGGTCGGAAATATGACAAACACTGAAAAAGAAAGACGAACTGAAGAAGCATTGAAACTGAGCAGCCTCTTCGAAGAACTGGATGGCCGCCGTCCGAGGCTTTTCATGCCGGAGCTTGAAGATGATGACGATAAAGAGGCAAGAAAACTTGCCGCCACGACATTTGCCGACCACGGCTGGGACGTAGATGTAAGCCCCCTCCTCTCTCCGGAAAGCTCCGCGCAGAACGCTGCCGACAATGACGTCCATTTCATCTTCTACACATCCAAAAGCCCCACGATGAAGCAAAAATTGATCGCTCTCTCCCAGACACTTGCCATGATCGGCCGGGACGATATCCTCATAGCCGCCCATCAGGTCAGCAAAGATGATAAGGAACTCCTCTTCCGTTACGGCATCCTCGCCGCTTTCGACAAGAATACGGATGTAAGCGATGTAAGCCTTACCATGCTCCGCGTCCTCGTCTCCATGGCAAAAGAAGAACAGAATCCCACCGAGGAAATGCCTTATTGATTCTCAGTCCCTTATAAACAGGAGAAACATCCTCCTGTTTTTATTGCGGACAAACAGCATATGGACTCCCAAAAGAAAATGCCGGGCATTGCAAAAAATATTTCAGAAATACTTTCATCTACTCATCAGCATACTTTAAACACTGCTATCCTGTATCTGTACAGACATGCAAAAACGATTTGATCCCACAGCTCCGCGTTTCGGTCCGGCATCCGGAACCGCCTCAATACCACCTCTCCATGCAGCTGCTGTATAAGCAGATGCAAATCAATATTCAGCAGTTTAGCAGATGACTTATTGCATAATTCTATTACGACCGGATCCCTTAAAACACAATCAAAAAATTCTTCCGGCATCTCATAATGCAAAACAACCTATTCCGTATGCCCGACTGTTTCGGATTTTCTATACTCATCAAGTAAGCATAAATACTGCTCATCATTATAGTCAGATTCCTCCCCACCTCCTTACAAAGATGAATAGTACCTGCACTTTAATATGATATCTGCAATCCGGGAATCTCTAAAAATCTCTTTTTGCCTTTAATGAAGTCTATTATCCCGTTCACAAAATTGAACAGCAAAAAAGCAGTGCCGAAGCACTGCTTTTTGTAATTAGAATCAGCCAACTGTAAAGAGTGTGTCGCCGCCCTGTACGCTCTGCCCTTCGCTGACCGGCATACCGGTAATCTTGCCATCGCAGGGAGCCATGATCGGATTGCCCATCTTCATAGCTTCGAGAACGAGAACTTCGTCGCCTGCCGCTACTGCGTCACCAACGTGTTTATTGATACGCAGGACTTTGCCCGGCATTGGAGCTTCTACGACTTCACCTGCGCCAGCCGGAGCTGCTGCCGGTGCGGGTGCTGCTGCTGGTGCGGGTGCCGGAGCCGGAGCTGCCGCCGGTGCGGGAGCTGCTGCCGGTGCGGGTGCTGCCGCCGGTGCCGCTGCTGCGGGGGCTGCTGCTACGCCGCTGTCTTTAACTACTACATCGTAATCCTGGCCGTTAACTGTTACGGTAAATTTTCTCATTGTTCTTCCTCCTAATTTTGTACTTTCAACTTTCAATTAGAACTGCTGGTTTCCGGAAACACCTGCAATGCGGGCGCCTGTGGTCCAGCCAGGTCTTGCTGCCGGGCGGATAGAAACGATTTCACCGCCGCCTATAGCAACGATTGCTGCTGCAATGGCTGCTACAACAGCACCATTATCAGCGGCTCTCGAAGCTGCTGCCGGCACCGCTTTTTTAGCCGCTGCCGCCGGTGCTGCGGACTGATTGAGAGATGAACGTACTTGGCAGATCATGATCAGGGCAATGACTGCCAGAACGGCAGCTGCTACCGCGATATACATAACTGTATCGTTATTCATCCAAACCCATCCTTTCAAATATTATCAATGTGTAAACGTGTATTACAGCGGAATGTTTCCGTGTTTCTTAGCCGGATGTACTTCATGTTTGGAAGCAAGCATCTTCAGAGCATTGATAACTACCGGACGAGAGTTTCTCGGATCAATAACTGCGTCTACATAGCCGCGTTCTGCAGCTTTGTAAGGAGTTGCAAATTCATCAACATACTCCTGTGTACGCTGTTCTTTCTGCGGATCCTTCTTGAAAATGATATTTGCTGCGCCGGCAGGTCCCATAACGGCGATTTCTGCGGTCGGCCATGCAAATACCTGGTCAGCCCCCTGTTCACGGGAGCACATGGCGATGTAAGAACCGCCGTATGCTTTACGGAGAATCAGGGTAATCTTCGGTACGGTTGCTTCGCAGTATGCGAACAGCATCTTAGCACCGTGACGGATTACTCCTGCATATTCCTGCTGCTTGCCGGGCAGGAAGCCGGGAACATCGACAATGTTCAGAACCGGAATATTGAAGCAGTCGCAGAAACGAATAAAGCGGGCAGCTTTATCAGAAGCATTATAGTCAAGGCAGCCTGCCATGAAGTTCGGCTGGTTGGCAATAATGCCGACAGTCTGTCCATCCATACGGCAGAAGCAGGTAATGATGTTCTTAGCCCATTCCTTAGCTACGTCGTAGTACTCGCCGTTATCAACGATGGATTTGATGACATCGTACATATCGTACGGTGCATTGGAGTTCTCCGGCATAATGGTATCCAGACTTGCATCTGTACGGGTCGGATCATCTCCGGTTTCAACAATCGGCGCGTCTTCCATGTTGTTGCTCGGCAGGAAGGAAAGCAGGTAACGAATCTGTTTAATGCAGTCTTCGTCATTTTCAGCTGCAAACTGGGCCACACCGGATGTACGGTTATGGGTCATAGCGCCGCCGAGAGCTTCAGCGGTAATCTTTTCGCCGGTTACGGATTCAACTACTGCCGGTCCTGTCAGGAACATCTGAGAGGTGCCTTTTACCATGTAGATGAAGTCGGTCAATGCCGGAGAATATACGGCGCCGCCTGCAGACGGTCCCATAATTGCGGAAATCTGAGGAATAACGCCGGATGCAATGGTATTGCACCAGAAAATCTTGCCATAGCCGGAAAGAGCATCTACTGCTTCCTGGATACGGGCTCCGCCGGAATCATTCAGGCCTACGCAAGGAGCACCGACTTTAAGAGCCAGTTCGTTTACGTGAACAATTTTCGCAGCGTGCATTTCACCAAGGGAGCCGCCTTCTACCGTGAAGTCCTGGGCAAATGCGAATACGAGTCTTCCGTCTACAGTACCATAACCGGTAACGACACCTTCGCCGGGGAGATCTTTCTTCTCCTGGCCGAAGTTGTAGCAGCGGGACTTAACAAGCGCATTGACTTCTACAAAAGAGCCTTCATCAAACAGAAGAGCAAGTCTTTCGCGGGCCGTTAGTTTGCCTTTTGCATGCTGTTTTTCAACTTTCTTTTCCCCACCCATAGCCTCTACGTGTGCGAGGTTATTGTGAAGAAGTTCAATTCTTTCTGCAACAGTTGCCATTCTTACACCTCCAAAAATATTGGTCCCTTACCGGGACGTCCCTATTATAGCATAGGGACCGATCCTTATGCTATTAGAAAGACGGGCCGCCGGGGCGTTCGGTCAGTTCCAGCAGAAGGCCGGTAGCTTTCGGGTGCATAAATGCGATGTGGCAGCCGCCAGCACCAACTCTCCAATGCTTATCAAGCTTTGCATCTTCCGGAAGTGCAGCAAGCGCTTCGACAATGTTGTCTACGCGGAGAGCTACATGCTGGAAACCGTTCTTGCCGCCGTTCTTAGCGATATAGCGGGCAATCGGGCCGTCCGGAGTTGTGGAACCCAGGAATTCCAGTTCGCATGCTTCGCTCTGTGCGGACGGTTTGAAGAAGCTTGTCGTTACATGCTGTTCTTCTACCGTTTCATCCGGAAGGGACGGTTCAAGGTTCAGCAGATCTTTCATCTGCTTCTTGATCAGCGCCAGATCATTAACAGCTACGCCGACATGGTCTACACATAATACTTTGAATGCCATAATAATTCCTCCTTTGAATTATTTAAATATATTTCCCACGATAGAATCAACGACTGTGAAAGGATCATTTTCTCTTTCATAGACTTGTTCTACGTAGTCAGCAAATTTACCCGTCTGTACGATATCTTCCATAACATGACGGGAAATGCGGTCGTGAATCATCTCTACCATCTCAGTGCGGGCGCGTTCACGTCTGCGTTCTTCCAGCAAGCCGGATTCTTCAAGATATTTACGATGGGAATTAAGAGATTTGACAACGTCCGCGACGCCTTCGTCCTTGTTTGCAATCGTCCTTTCAATAGGAGGACGCCAGTTTTGGGCTTCACCCAAATCAAGCATCATTTCGATTTCAACATTCAGACGGTCCGCGCCGTCACGATCACATTTATTAATGCAGAATACATCCCCGATTTCAAGGATGCCTGCCTTAATAGCCTGAATATCGTCACCCAGTCCGGGTACGAGCACAACGAGTGTTGTATCCGCATTCTTGACGATATCTACTTCTGACTGCCCTACGCCTACTGTTTCGATGAAAATGACATCGAGACCGAAAGCATCCATCAGTTTTACCGCATCGGTAGTCTTTCTGGACAAACCGCCAAGACTGCCGCGGGTACCCATACTGCGGATATATACACCTTCGTCCAGTGTGAGGTCATTCATTCTGATACGGTCGCCAAGGATAGCACCGCCGGAGAATGGAGAAGTCGGATCGATAGCCACAATACCGACTTTCTTACCCTGTTTTCTGTACTGTTTAATCAGCGCGTCTGAAAGTGTGCTCTTACCCGCACCAGGTGCACCAGTGATACCGATGACCTGTGCACGACCGGTATGGTGGTAGATTTCTTTCATGATATCTTCCCAGCCATCACGTTCGTCTTCAACGATGGTTATTGCTCTCGCTAAGGCACGTCTGGAACCGTCCCAAAAATTTTTCATTGAGAATTCCATGGATACACCGCCTTTTTAAGAGTAAATAATAGCGGCATGGGGCCACAGCAAATGCAGCCCCGTGCAACTATCGAGCTTCTATTGGATAGAAGAGAATGTCAATTATACGTTAGCTTTGATAAAGTCGATAATTTCCTTGGTCGGTGTGCCAGGTGTAAAGATAGCTTTTACGCCGGCCTTTTTCAAACCAGGGATGTCACCGGCAGGGATTACGCCGCCGCCGATAACGAGAACATCTTCCATTCCTTTAGCTTTCAGTGCTTCTACCACTTCCGGGAACAGGGTGTTGTGAGCGCCGGACAAAAGGCTCAGTGCTACAACATTAACGTCTTCCGCATCTGCCGCTTCAACGATCTGAGCGACAGTCTGGCGAAGACCTGTGTAAATAACTTCCATACCTGCATCGCGAAGTGCGCGGGCAACTACTTTTGCACCGCGATCATGTCCATCAAGACCCGGTTTAGCAACGAGTACTCTGATACGTTTTTCTGCCATAGTTATATACCTCCAGAATTTTAGTTAGGATTAAAGTGTGTTATGTGCTTTGTATTCGCCGAATACTTTGCGGAGAACGCCGCAAATTTCGCCGAGAGAGCAGTAAGCACGTACGCAGTCAAGGATAACAGGCATCAGGTTGACGGATTCGTCAGCAGCTGCAACTTCCAGCTTGGCCAGTTCTTCCTTAACCTTTGCGTTATCACGTTCTGCCTTAACTTTAGCCAGTTTGTTCTTCTGGAATTCGCCGGCGGATGCGTCAACCTTCAGGAGGCCTTCAACCGGAGCTTCTTCCATAGTGAACTTGTTGACGCCGACAATTGTTCTTTCGCCGGATTCAACAGCCATCTGCCAAGCATAAGCAGAATCCTGGATTTCTTTCTGGATATAACCTTTATCGATAGCTTCAACAGCGCCGCCCATTTCATCAATCTTGCGGATGTATTCTTTAGCTTCCGCTTCGATGGCGTTGGTCATAGCTTCTACATAATAGGAGCCGCCCAGCGGATCGACTACGTCAGCCAGACCGGATTCATAAGCAACGATCTGTTGTGTACGCAGAGCGATGGTTACGGATTCAGTGGTCGGCAGAGCAAGAGCTTCATCGCGGGAGTTGGTATGCAGGGACTGTGTTCCGCCCATAACTGCCGCTGCTGTCTGGAGAGCAACACGAACGATGTTGTTGTTCGGCTGCTGAGCTGTCAGCATGGAGCCGGCTGTCTGGGTATGGAAACGCAGTTTCATGGACTTCGGGTTCTGAGCATGGAAACGTTCTTTTAGAATCGTAGCCCAGAGACGACGGGATGCACGGAATTTAGCAACTTCTTCAAGTACGTTGTTGTGAGCGTTCCAGAAGAAGGACAGACGGCCTGCAAAGTCGTCGATTTTCATGCCTGCTTTCAGAGCCGCTTCGATGTAAGCGATACCATCAGCGATGGTGAAAGCGATTTCCTGAGCAGCGGTGGAACCTGCTTCACGGATATGGTAGCCGGAGATGGAAATGGTGTTCCACTTCGGTACATTCTTGGAGCAGTATTCAAAAATGTTAGTAATCAGACGCATAGACGGTTTAACCGGGAAAATATAGGTTCCGCGGGCTGCGTATTCTTTCAGAATATCATTCTGGATAGTGCCGCGGAGCTGATCAGCCGGTACGCCCTGCTTTTCAGCGACTGCGATATACATAGCCAGCAGTACGGATGCCGGTGCGTTGATGGTCATGGATGTAGAAACCTTGCCCAAATCAATATGGTCGAAAAGGATTTCCATATCTTTCAGGGTATCAATGGCTACACCTACCTTGCCGATTTCGCCGATAGCCATTTTGTCATCAGAGTCATAGCCGATCTGGGTCGGAAGGTCAAATGCGCAGGACAGGCCGGAACCGCCGTTTTCAATCAGGTAACGATAACGCTTGTTGGATTCTTCAGCGGTAGCAAAGCCTGCATACATACGCATGGTCCAGAGACGGCCGCGGTACATGGTCGGCTGTACGCCGCGGGTGTACGGATATTCGCCCGGGATACCGAGGTCCCTTTCATAATCAAAACCTTCGATATCAAGAGGTGTATACACCTTATTGTGTTTTAAACCAACTCTTTCCGGAGTCTTTGCGTAAGATTTAGCGCAAGCAGCTTCGTATGCTTCGAGTTTGGCTTTCAGGGATTCGTTTGCCATAAGTTCATCTTCCTCCTAAAAAATAAGTAAAATTGGGAAAGGTCTCATCCTTGGCAGAAATGTCAGATTGCGGCTTTTAGGCTCTTCTCATCTGTATTTCGCAGACAATCGCTTTCATTGGTATGGATCCGCAAAACCTCTTGCTGTGATGCCGCATTATGTCTTGTCACCACAGCGGAGGAACTCTTGCGAGATCCATGTATGATTCTGCTCTCAGCAGTTATCACCATAGACAATTATATAACAATCATGCTTTTTGTAAAGAATATATTATGGGAAAATTATTTTTTAAAAAGCATGGAGCCTGTTTCAGCAAGGCTGGTATGGAACTTGAATGCTTCAGAGAGAATATGCGGGGTCTGGCTGTTGCCGTTGAGCGCACATGCTCTTTCAAAGTAATCCATCAGCTGGTCACGGAAAGTCGGGTGGGCGACATTATTAATGATTACCTTTGCTCTTTCCTTCGGTGACAGGCCGCGGACATCTGCCACACCCTGTTCAGAAATGAATACATGGGTGTCATGTTCGGTGTGATCAACATGAGAACACATCGGAACAACGGCAGAGATAGCGCCTCCCTTAGCCACACTGTGGCAGAAGAAGCAGGACAGAGCACCGTTGCGGGCAAAGTCTCCGGAACCGCCGATACCGTTCATCAACTTGGTACCGGTTACATGCGTGGAGTTTACATGACCGTAAATATCCATTTCCAAAGCGGTATTCATAGCCACTACACCGATGCGGCGGGCTACTTCGCCGTTATTGGAAATTTCCTGCGGACGGAGGATGATCTTCTTGCTGTATTTTTCAATATTGGCATGGAAGCGTTTCAGTCCATCCGGGGACGGGGACAGGGATGTCCCGGAAATCATATCGATCTTGCCTTCATCAATCAGGTCGAACATGCCGTCCTGGATAACTTCCGTATATACGGACAGATTCTTGAAATCGGAATGAACAAGGCCGTTGATTACCGCGTTTGCCACATTGCCTACGCCGGACTGGAGAGGAAGCAGATTTTCCGGAAGTCTTCCCTGTTTTACTTCATTCTTCAGGAACTCAACCAGATTGTTGCCCATTTTTTCAGCGTCGTCATCAAGCGGAGCCAGGGCGCGGGTAACATCGGGCAGATCACAGGGAACAATAGCAACAATCTTTGCCGGATCTACCGGAATGTAGGTCTTGCCGATACGGTCACCGGCTTTAACGATCGGAATCGGCACACGATGCGGCGGATTCGCCACTTCATAAATATCAGCCATGCCGTCCAGCGCTACCGGCTGGGTGGTATTGACTTCAATGATGACTTTTTTCCCCTGGGATACGAATACAGGAGAATTGCCGATGGCGGTCGTGGGTACGATACCGATTTCACCGTCTCTGTTAACGATCTTGCAGGCTTCAATGACCGCAAAATCCGGACCGGTTACATGTTCTCCCTTAACATTGGTGAAGAAACCTTCACGGATCTGCTGTGCCACATGGCTCAGGTGCAGGTCGAAATAGTTGATCTGGCCGGCATTGATTGCTTTTCTCAGTGTACCGTTAGTCTGGTAGGGCATACGGTTTCTGATCCCGTTCACTTCTACCAGTTCGCCATCAATCTGGGAACCTGTGGAAGCGCCCGTCCAGATATCTACCTGGAACGGCGTTTGCTTCATGCGTTCAGCCAGTTCATGCATCGTGATTTTCGGATAGCCGCACGGTGTGAATCCGCTGATCCCCAGGATATCCCCCGGCTGGATCATGGCTGCTGCCGCTTTGCCGTCGCACACTTTGTCCAGCAGTTCTTTAGGCTCGATACGGCTAAGGAATTCACTGTCGTTGATGTCGATCATTACTATCATCCTCCCAAAATAAATAAAATATAAAAGCCCGCGGTGACGATTCGTTATTTTTCTCAGTCCGCAGAACCTTTAGCCCGGTAGTCCTCCCTCCAAACTTCATCAAAACAGTTCGGAATGAAGGCGCTGTAAAGCAACCCTCCGTGGCTCATTACCTTGTTTATTATAGCATACTTTTACGGATAAAATTCCATAAAGAGCGTTTATCCTTTCTCAAAATTCCCTAACAGGGATTATAAATTTTTCCTATTGGACAAATACATTTTTATATGTACTTGGATCCGCATAATTGATTTACCCTGCCGCGCCCCGTCTTTCTTCTGAAACACAAAGTGCAGACAACGCCCAGAAGCAGCAGGAAACCGGGCAGCTGAAAAGCGCATAATCCCCAATCCCGTCTATAGCTGCCGACAAAACAAGAAGCATGCCCGATAATCCAAAAAGTTTCATAGTCCCTTTCCCTCTGCGCCAAATCCGCCATGACACCACCCCTTGCCCGAAAAAGAAAAGGAAGTAAAAAATGCCGCCGGGAATGCCCACTTCCGCAGGAATATGGAGGTACATATCATGGGCGTGGAAAATAACGACATCCGCGTCCTCTATAAAAAAGTTGTATTCCGGATAAGCCAGCCAGTAATTCCCCCAGCCGACCCCAAGCAGAGGATGTTCCTCAATCATGGCTATCGTACTTTCCCACAAAGCCAGGCGAAGTGAAAGCGATGTATCCTCGCCGGAAAAAAGAGAAATAAAACGCTCCGCCACCTGTCCATGGTAAAAGAATAGAATAAAGGGCACCGCCAGGAACACCAGACCGAACCGCTTATCATAAAAGACCGCAAGGCCGAGAACTATTCCTGCCAGACTGAGCCATGCTCCCCGGGAATAGGTCAGCGCCATGCATACAGAAAGGACAAAAAGAAATACGGCAAGCAGTATTTTTCTCTTATTATTTCTTTCCCCTAGAGCAAAAGGCGCAAACACACTGATAAGCATCAAAAGGTAAGCGCCGAAAAGATTCGGATTCCCCAAAGTGGAAAACATGCGCCGCCGCAGAAGAGGAAACCTCTCGGGATCCACCCATCCTTCGGCATTCAGGTCTCTCGCCATGCATCCCGCATCGGCATACTGTATAAATCCCCAGATGACAACGCAGACGGCACCCGCCAAAAAGACATAAAGCGCTTTCCTCTTTTCTTCCTCTCCCGCAAAGTATGTAGAGATAAGCACATAAAGAAACGCATACGCCAAGGGCAGAAAGCACCAGTTAAAAATAGAAAAAAAGAAGTCTGCCGCACCGGAAACAGATAAAAACGAGCAGACTAAAAAGCCCCTGCCAAACCATCCCCACTTGCCGCCATAATTGACCTTCCGCTTCGTGAGGAATATATCCCCCATAGAAAGCAATGCCGCCGGAACAAGGGCAAAGTAAAAAAGCCAAGAGCTTAAAGGAAGGAGGAATATAGTCAGATAAAGACAGATAAGAATATTCCGTTCACTGCAAATCCGTCTCCCCATCACCATGAGCCTCCTCTTATTTCACCGTTTATAAAAATTATGAAAATACTCTTACCGGCTGTCAGGTGATCAAAAACGATCTGCCGGCTTTCATTCCCGCGATCCGCTTCCGCTGCCGTGCGTCCTTGCGGGATGATAGAGTCTCCACCCGAAAAGGATCGCGCAGATGCGGAGAAGAAGAACCGCGCCAAATCCGCCCCATGACGCATATACAATCCCCGTGAGCGGATACAGGACGCAGATAACAATACCCCCGAGCACCGAAGCCATGGCATACACATCTTCATACAATACCACAGGAACTTTCTGCGCCAGCACGTCACGAAGAATACCGCCCCCCACCGCCGTAATGAGCCCGAGCAGAACGGGAAGCACATACCGGTAGCCGGGATAACTGTCAATCGCCGCCATCGCACCGGTCACCATGAAAGCGGCAAGACCTGCCGTATCGGAAACACGATAAGCAAAAAGGACAAGTTTCCGTCCCCGACGGGGTATATGGAAATGCCGGAAACCGATGCACACCGCTGCCGCCGTCATGAGGGCAAATATGATCCCATCCGGCCCGCGCAGGGCAAAAGGCGGAAATATACCCGCCAGCACATCCCGGAGGATACCGCCTCCCACCGCCGTCACCACAGATAAGAGCGCAATGCCGAAAACATCCATTCCCCTTGCCAGTCCTACAGCCGCTCCGGAAAAAGCAAATGCCACAGTCCCCAGTATTTCAAAAACCGCCCACGTTAAAGACATACCGCACCCTTTCGTATTACATCTGCAGCACGGAAGCAATCAGGCGGATCGTCGTTCCCGTATAAAACTGCGCCAGCGGATTAATAATCCGTCCTATCATGCCGCTGAAAACCAGGAACAGTAAAAGAAGGAAACTGTAACGGTAACTGAAATTGTGGAATGCAAAAGCCAATTTGCCGGGAAGCACCATTTCCAAAATTTTGGAGCCGTCCAGCGGCGGCACGGGAATCAAATTAAAAAATGCGAACCACACATTGTACAGCATAATCCAATAAAGAAATAAATGCCCCGGCTGCCCCGCCGTTAAAAGCCCGAGCTTCATCATCAGCAGCATAATGCACTCCGCCAGAAAACAAATAAGCAGATTCATCCCCGGCCCGGCAAAAGAAACCTTCATCACGCCGCTTCTGAAACTCTTATAATAATTCGGATTGATCTCCACCGGTTTTGCCCAGCCGAAACCGCAGATTACAAGAAGCATAAGCCCCACCATATCCAAGTGAACCAGAGGATTCGCCGTAAGCCGCCCCTGCATGGACGGCGTGGGATCCCCCAGACTGTCCGATACATACGCATGGGCATATTCATGAAGCGCCATGGCAATCAAAAGCGCCGGCGCACGGTAAATCAAAGTACTCCAATCAAGAAAATCAGACATAAGACTCCTTTATGAAATCAATTTCAACAAACTGCTGTTTTAAATATCTGCCGCGGTCTTATCTCAAAACGGCCCTTCGGCCGACTGAAATTCAATGTGATTATTATAACCTGATTTCAAAATAGTATACAAGGCGGACTGACCGCTTCATTTTCCACCTTGCTGCACGAAAATGGCAGCAGACACAAAAAAAGAGACCCGCACAGGCCTCTTCTGTCTTCCTATCTGCCTCCAAAAACTCTCTGAAACAGTGTAAGGCGGCGGCGTTTAGATTTTTCCGCCCATTCAGCAGAATCCAATTCCGCCTGTTCCATCCGATACTCGCGATATGCGCGGTACACATCCATATCCAAAAGCACCACGCCCACCTGGCAGTAGGGATAAGCACGCTGAAGAGCGCATTCATCAGAAGCCGCCGGAAACTCGATTCCCTTTTCTTCCAGTTCCATAAGAGCCATACCGAGAGCTTCCCGCGCTTTCCGCGCAGCCTCCGCCATAGATTCCGCTTTCACGGCACACCCTGTCAAATCAGGAAACACCGCGCGGAATTCATTCTTTTTTCTATCCAAGGTAAAAATGGCCGGATAAAAATACTTCATCAGATTCCTCTTTTCACCCACCTGCACCATTGCGTAAACATTTTCTTATTATTTTGTTTTATTGTAATACATTTTATTGCCTGCTGCCAATAGCAAATCTTAAAAAAATTGATTATTTTCTCCAAATTTTACTAAAAATCTAAAATATTTCATCAAAAATCTGAAAAACTTTGTGTACAAAACAGGAATTTCTCTTCTATTCCTTATAAAAAAGCCGCATGTAAAAACGCGCCCGCCGAAGCATGACGCGTTTCGTGTAATTCTATTTTCAAAAACAGATCAGAATTTATACTTCGTCCCGACCATGAAGTATCTGCCTGGCATAGCGGAACTTCCGAGCCCGTTCCAGCTGTTGTAGGATATATAACCCCGGTTAATAGATTAACAGAATAAACTCCTCATTTCTTTTATTTCTATTGCATAGCACCGTCCCCTTTGCTATAATTTGGAAAGCATGGGGGTATAGCTCAGCTGGGAGAGCGTTTGAATGGCATTCAAAAGGTCAGCGGTTCGATCCCGCTTATCTCCACCACGCATTTAATCCACCACATCTGTTCGATGTGGTTCTTTTTATTCATTCCCCTCACCGCAATAAGTGACTCACTCGATTTCATGCGTCACTTTGTTCCTTTGAAATCGGTTCCCTACTTAACCGGTTCGATCTCAATCATCTATATCACAATAAAAAAGGTCACGTTACTTGCGATGCGTTCTTTTTTGTATAGACGCTAAAAAGGAACAATACCTCATCTATACGATGGTATCGTTCCTTTTTGTTTTACCCGGTATCGTCCAGAAAAATTATTTCAGAAATGCATCGTCGCGGACAGGATGTATGTCCGGCCGGGGTTCAGCATGACCATGCCGTCTGCCCACACGGTCGTAGCCGTCGACCAGTATTTTCTGTCAAACAGGTTATACGCATTGAAGGAGAAGGTGGTGGGTATCTTTGCCAACTCGGTATCGTATGTGGCGCCCAGATCAAATCTGGTCCATGAGGATACGTTCACTTTATTTCCCGTATCCGCATAGGATTTGCCGAAATGGACAACACGTCCATTAATAGAGAGTCCTTTTACCGGGGTGTCCCAATCGAGCGCCAAGGTGGCATTCAGTTTGGGCGTACCGTGGACACGGTGGCCGTCATTGGCACCATTCTGGGTTCTTTTGTATTTCGCATCGAGGAGCATGAGGCCGCCGGTAAGGGTTAAGTTTGAAGAAACTTTGCCGCTGATATTCCATTCCACGCCGCGGTTTCTTGTTTCACCATCCAGTACATAGTAGTTGTCAGTGTTTGTAATGCCGGTAGGCTGTTTGATATGGAAGAAGGACAGCGTCGTCACCCAATCTTTAAAGTCTTTCTTCAGACCGAATTCATATTGCTTTGTCTGCACCGGAGGAAGTACTTCTTTTTCATTCTTTGTACCGCTTGGTATGGACAAGGTGGTGAGTCCTTCCGAATAGTTGCCATACACCGATAAGGTCGGTGTCAGTTTGTATAATACACCGACAGCAGGGGATGTCTTCGTCTTGTCGTATTTCTTTGTCAAAGCACCTGATGTATTGAAAGACTTCGTCTGGATATTCTGGCGGCGGGCCCCCAGGATGACTCGGAGGTTCCCATCCAGGGCGGAAATAGTATCTGTCAGGATAAGGCTCCGGTTCATTTTGCGGCTGCTGATGTACCACGGTCCGCTGCTGGGCATCGGGGCACCGTCATTAACTTTCCAGATGCCTGTATAAATATTTCCTTCGGGCTTCGAACGTTTGGCAGAGGCGTTCATATAGTACCAGCCATTGGAAAGCATTTCAAAGCCAAGATTGATTTTGTGGCTGACCGATGGTGTATCTATGTTAAACAGGAAGCCCGTAGTGAGGGAGCGGCGTGACCATTTGCTGTCCTGGGCACTCCCAAATCCCCATTTGCCGAAGTTGTAATCGCCGACATCATTCAGAAGTACCGGTTTCTGATCGTAGTAGCCCGGCCAGCTCAGTTTTTCATAGCCCCCTTTCAGATAGAAAGTGACATATCCATTCAGCTGCTGTTCATGAGAAAGCGTGTACACGTGGCGCTGGTGGGAAAGATCTGACCATGTCGGCATAAAGTTTTCAACCACTTTGGACGGATCCGGCAGTTTTGTCACGGTGCCGCCCCAGTTGTTAATCACGTTCAAAACTTCCGGCATACCATGGTTAATGACATGGTCATGTCCATACATGACGGACGTATTGCTTGATTTTGTTCTCTGGTCAAAATGAATGTAAAGATCGTTTCCATGAAGCGTCTCATTCGAGAAACTGGTGGTTCCGCTGTATCTTTCCGCATTGATCCGAATACCGTAACGATGATCATCGCCGAAACGCTGTCCCCAGTCGATGGCATGATTGAACAGTCTGTGGCTGGAATATGTTTCTGAAATAGCAAGAATCGGTTTATCTTTTGCGATTTTAGGAACGAAATTGATATACCCGGAAACACTCTGATTGATGCCGGTGCCGCTGAGAACGATGTTCGGTCCTGTGACCACGTCAATTTTTTCCACCCAGTTCATGGGAATGATCCCCATGGCCATCATGCCGGGAAGTCCATCCATTGTCATATCGTGGGTATTGAAAGCACTGCCGCGGATTTGAAGTTCCACATTATTATTGGTAGAAGCACCGCCGACCATGATGGACGGATTATTGGTCACCGTATTCATGAACGTACGGGCAGGAATATAGTTCTGCTTAATCGTCTTTTCTGTATAAGAAGCAATATTGGCCGGAACGTCCATGAGATCCATATTCCCATACAGGCCGAAGTGGATACGGCGGTCCGTCTTGCCCCCGGGCATAATGGTATCATCGGTATACTTATCCCCATTCACGATGATTTCATCCAATTGATAAACAGCAGCATCAGCGGTAATCCCGCATAAAGCCGCACCGGCAGCCGCAGCAACGGCCATAGCCAACAGTTTCTTTTTCATCTTACCATCTCTCCTCTTTTTACCGACAAATAACTGTACGATGAAATAAATCCCCCGCAACACCTGCCTTTCCTGCACGTCTTACTTAATCGTGGGGGTGAAAATCGTATTCTTTAGGGAAATCAAACTGCCCCGGGTACATCAGCCCCGCCATATATCCTGCCGAATCGATGACCCTTGTCATCGGGCCGTAAGCGTACTTCAAAGGCATTTCATAAATCCGGCCGTTGCGGACAAAATTCAGATGACTGAAAGCTTTTTTATTTCTGAGACGCGCCAGGCGTGTTTCCGCATCATCATAAGTAATAACAAAAACAATGTCCGGATTTTCTTTTATAATCAATTCATCGCTGACAGCGGCAGTTGTATTCGGGACAATGCCCCCAAGTTTTGACGCAATGTCTCCGGCGATTTTATTTCTTCCATAGGAAATCGTCGAGGAAAGCAAGTCTAAAATCATGACTTTCGGCGATTTTTGCCCTTTTACTTTTTGCCGGACTTCTTCAAACCGCTCCATCGTTGCCGTTATAATCTTTTCCGCCTGCTCTTCTTTATGGTAAACCGCCCCCAAATCACGGATGTATTTTATTTCTTTCTCCACGGTTTCCGGCTGATTTGTTTTGGCTGGTCCGGTTGTATTCAGAGACACCAAAGTATGAATACCTTTTGCGTTCCAGTACTCTGTGCTTCCCAAACGATTTTTTGAAAACCACGATTCTTCTGAAATGATCAAATCCGGCGCGAGATCCAATACACGTTCCATCGTCACTTGCTGCCGCGGCAGGAAATTCAATCGCTGAAAAGCAGCCTGATTGCAGTCTTTGATCGGATACTTCTTATCATCTTCGTATTTCACCGCCCACAGGATCGAATCTTCCACACCCATATCCAAAAGTGTCTCCGTCTGTGATGCCCCGATGACCAATACACGGGAAGGTACTTTTGAAAAATACTGCACATTCTCGCCTAAGTTAAAGTAGTTTTCCACTTGAATATTGGTAATGGGTATCCCTGATTTTTCCTGCTCCGGATCTGCTGCGCAACCTGACAAAAGGAGTATGCAGCCTGTAACCGCCATCCATTTCTTCATGACCGGCCTCCATACTTCCCGCCAAGAAGCAGCCATGCAAAGAAAGGTGCGCCGCAGACCGCAGCCATGATTCCGATAGGGAGTTCTGTACCATTTATAAGGTTGCGTCCCAATACATCAGCCCACGCCAAGAAACAGCCACCTGCAAGGCCCGCCAAAGGAATAAGGGATTTGTGCCCGCTTCCCGCCGCCATCCTTACCATGTGAGGAATGATTAGGCCGATAAAACCGACCATGCCCGCCACGTAAACGATAGAGCCCACTAAAACGGCAACAACCAGTATATATATTTTCCTGTATACCGCCAGATTCCTTCCCATACTGAGGGAAAGCTCATCACCGATAAGCATGAGGTCAAGAATTCTTCTCTGTCCCATAAAGAAAATACTTCCTGCCGCAATAATGCCTGCCAAGATCCCGATATCCGTCCAGCTGTCTGCCATAATATTTCCCATCAGCCAAAACTGGACCGACTTTGTTTTATGAGTATCCGCCATAGCCTGGATAATAAAACTAAGTGCCGCGGAGCAGAGAGCATTCATGGCAAAGCCCACAAGAAGCAGTGTCAGGCTGTCCCCTTTTCCCGCCGCAGAAGCAACAAAAAGGATAGCTAAAGAAATTCCCACAGCCCCCAAGAAAGCGCACATACTTACACCATGTACCCCCAAGTAAGCATCGGCGCCCAGCGCCATGGCAATGACCGCCCCAAGCCCGGCGCCTGAGGATATGCCCAGCAGATAAGGATCGGCAAGCGGGTTCCTCATAACCGCCTGCATGACTGTCCCGCAAAGAGCAAGTCCCCATCCCACAGCAAAAGAAAGGATAAAATGAGGAAGACGCAGGTACTGTATTACATCGGAAGAAATATTCCCGCTCTCCATGCCGATGACCGCCTGCCATGTATAGACCAGCGCTTCCTTCGGCGTGATTTCCACCGTTCCCCAGCTGAGCGACAAAAATGACAGCACAAGGAACACAATCGACCACCCTGCTGTACGGATTCCTCCTTTCATCGTTTGTCTCCTCTTTCATAAATAATAGCAGGACGGCCGTCCGCTCTCATAAGAATTTCCGCATTCACATGGTAAAGAGCCTTTATGTTCTCTTTTGTAAGAACTTCCTGTGGAGTTCCTTGCGCTATTATTTTTCCATTTTGCAGTGCCACGATATGGTCACAGTACATGGCAGCAATATTCAAATCATGGATAGCGACAATGACTGTCATATTTCTTGATGTAATCAAGTCCATGATCTGCAGCTGGTAGGTTATATCCAAATGGTTGGTCGGTTCATCAAGAATCAGACAGGACGTTTCCTGGCTCAAAGCCCGTGCCAGCATGACACGCTGCTGCTCGCCGCCGGAAAGTTGTATGAAACTGAGGCTGCCCATGTCAACCACGCCGGTCTCTTCCATGGATCTTTCGGCTATGGCAATGTCTTCCGCATTGTCCCCTTCCGCAATGCCTTTGTATGGAGTACGCCCCATAAGAACGACATCTTCCACGCTCAAATCAAAACCCGTTCCATGATGCTGTGCCAAGACAGCGATTTGTTTCGCGCTTTCTTTATAGGAAAGCTTCCCTATATTTTTATCTCCCACGAAAATCTGTCCTGCCGAAGGTTTCATAACGCGATAGATACATTTCAGCAACGTACTCTTTCCGCTCCCATTCGGCCCGATTAAGCCGGTCAATTGATCGGATGGAAAAGAAATATCCACATCTTCCAATACTTTTTTATTTCCATATCCCGCAAAAAGATGGCGGACACAGATATTCATGACGGCTCCTTTCCAAAGTTATAGGATTTCCGGACTTGCATATAAATAAAAAGCGGCGCACCAATCAGTCCCAAAGTGACCCCCAGGGGTACATCAGCTCCCGTGACAAGGACCCGTCCAAGAATATCCGCCCACACCGTGAGAATACCTCCGCATAAAACAGCTAAGGGCACCAGCTTTTTATGATCTGCCCCTATAAAGGATCTCACGAAATGGGGAACCACCAGCCCGACAAAGCCGATGAGCCCCGCCTCCATCACGATACATCCCACCAAAAGTGCATTGACTAATATATACAGCCGAAAGAAGGGCATCAGGTCCCTGCCCAAGGGCAATGTCCCTTCCCTTCCGAGAAGCATCAGATTCAGTATCCGCGACTGCCGGAGGAAAAAAGCGGATACGGCAATGACAATCATTAAAAGAAAAACGGCGTGATCCGTCTTGGCAAAAGCAACACTTCCCATCATCCAGTACAGCGTCACATCTATGCCGGAAGACGCCGCGCCCGAATAAATAATCACGCCCGTAATCCCGCTGCAGACAGCGCCAAGCGCCACTCCTGCGATAAGAATATAAGACGTACCGCTTTTCTTTCCAATAACCCCTGCAAGTATGACAGACATCAACAAAGCGCCTGCAAAAGCACCCAGCCCGACACCACCTGCGCCCCAAGCCGAGCCGATTCCCAAAAACACGGCGGCAACAGCACCCAGTGAGGCTCCTGAAGAGATACCCATAATGTAAGGACTTGCCATCGGATTTCTGAACATCGCCTGCATAACGACACCGGAAAGTGCAAGTCCCATCCCGGCGGCTGCCGAGAGGATGATCCGGGGCAATCGGAGATCACGGACTATATCTGCTGCCGCTCCGTCACATCCTGCCAGCGCGCCAAGCACTTCGGGAAAAGACAACGGAATATATCCGAGCATCAATCCTGCAAGGCATGAAAAAAACAGTACAGAAACGGCAATCACCGCCAGTCCGCTGACGGACAGATATTTTCTGTACTGCATACGATTCTCCTTATTCCCAAAACAACTGACACCCAAGTATTAATTCCCTCAAAAGAAATTCAGGCCGTTCCGCCTCTGCACATTTTACAAATGAAGAGTAGCGGAGAACATGAACGTACGAGGCGTACCGAGTACGACAGTACTGTTTCCCGCGCGGGCACTCCAATAATCTTTCCCAAATACGTTATAAAGCATCGCCTTAAAAGTAATCGGCGTATTGCGGACATCGGCCTCATACGTTGCGCCCAGATCGAAAAGAACATGAGACGGTACTTTGTACTTTTCATTGATAATCCAGGATGATCCCTGATAAGTCGCCCGTCCAAGAATATTCAGCCGTTCTGTCGGCTTATAAATGAGAGCCGCCGTACCGGACCATTTCGGCACTCCGTTTGCTTTCTTTCCCGTCCCTGCCTGTTTAGCGTCGACATAAGCAATACCGCCGATTAAATCAAGCTTCCTGCCAAGCGCGCCGGAGAAAGCATATTCAAAGCCTTTATTCTTCTGTTTGCCGAAAATACCGTAATAATTATCTTCTGTCCTTCCGAAGTTGGGCTGTTCGATCTTAAAGAAGCTTAAAGTATGGAGCATATCCCCCACTTTATATTTAAAACCGAATTCATTCTGTTTTGTCTTGCCGGGATCCAATGTTTCTCCGGAGTTTTTATATCCGGCGCCCACAACACGGCCGATCATGAAATCTTCTGCATGGCTGGCATATACGGAGAAATTTTCGGAGATTTTATAATTCAGGCCGAATGTGGGATTTACGCCATGGTATTTTTTATTCTCCCCATTCTTCTTGATTTGTTTTGCATGATGCCCATGAAGCCCGACAATCACATTTAATCTGTCATCAAACATGGAAATATCATCCGATATATGCCATCCCGTAACAAACTGGGAAGAACTCCACGGCGCACTTCCTTGTTCATGAGGATACATATAATACTGTGAATCATCCATATATCCGGTATACATATTCCCGCGTAGAAGGATTTCACCGTTATTGCCCCACTTCTTATTCGTTCCGCCATAGTTGTCATACATCACCCGATCCGCGCTTAATACATAGTTATGCTTTGTCAAGCCCAGATTAAACTTACCTTTGATGCCGCCGCCAAAATACTTCGTTGTTACTGCCAGCGGATAGTTTTCCGGATGAACAGTATAATCCCCGTTCTCATTTTGAAGACGCGGCGTGCCATACTGGTAGCCATACCAGTCTTCGCGATGATATCCTGCATTAAAGAATGCCGTGGTATGATCACTTAATATCTGTTCATGATTCAATGTGGCGATCCAGTTATCATATTCATTATTCGTCCACTCCGGCAAGTAGCTGCGTCCGTTATCAGGCGCCTTGGGCAGGCGGCTTCCCTTAGGCTGATTATATTCATTGAAATTCCAGGTAAACTGCGCCCCTTTCTGATCTGCATAATTATATCCGACAAGCAGATTTGTCCTGCTCTTTTTTGTTTTCTGGTCAATATTCACGAAGAAATCCCGCTGCGTCAGCTTATCTCCGTCAATTGCCGTTTCTCCCTGTATATTATCCGTCATGACACGGATGCCCCAGCGCTGATTCTGTCCGAACCGGGTACCGAAATCAACAGCTTCTTTAAATGATTTCCCGCCCTGATAAGCCAAAGTCAGATCGAGGTTCGGTTCCGCCTGCGCCTTTTTAGAAGTAAACAGAATAGTACCCCCTAAGTTTTCACGGTTCGGCGTCCCTACAATGCCAAGATTCGGCCCTGCTATTACCGTTGCCTTATCAATATAAATATCGGCAGCGTGCTGCTGGTCAAGCATCCCCTGTATACCGTTCAAATACATATTATGCCCGTTCAGGTTAAAACCGCGGATAGAAACATCATTGTAAAGATTACTCGAAGCATCTCTCACGGCAGGATTCAAGGTAAGCATGTCTGTCGGTCCTTTTTCAGGGCTTCCGAAATAATCCAAATCTTTCCGCGTCAATGTCATGCTGTTAAAAGGTGTCTCCAAGGCATCCTTTTCTCCTAAGAGCCCTACATTCTGGACCTGGTCCGCTACAACCCCCAATGGTTTAATAACACTTTCATTTCCATTTTGACGATAACGGTCCGCTTCTACGACCACCTCGTCCAGCTGGCTTACCTCCGCCATAATTGGCACATTTGCCCCGGATACCATCATGATTGCCGCAAGCGCTGCAAGAATCTTTCCCTTTTTCATCTTTTCCTCCTCAGACGGAACAACTGATTGTGCTTTTCTGCTGCTCTATAAGGTCTCTGCGGCGCGATAAAAAATGTATCCCTGTTTCCATTTCCACCGCGCCCTGCGTATATGACCCGCTGGCATCCACAAAGCAGCATGAAGCATTAATAATTACATACTACTACTTTAATTATAGTTAATCAATTTTGTATTTATTTTCATGAAATATTTTTTGTAATTGATTTTATTTCAAATATAAACCGCACAAATTAAAAAGGAACCATACTTTATCTATAAGATGGTATCGTTCCTTTTGATTTTATTAAATTTACTCACCCGGGTAAAATCAGAATTCGAATCGGGCGGAGAGCATGAATGTCCTCGGCATGGATAATCCGAAGGTGGTGGAACTCCCTCTTCCCATCCAGTAATCTTTATTTGCCACATTGTAGCACATGGCGCTTAAAGAAACGGGGATCCCGCCCAAATGTGTTTTGTAGTTCACACCCAGGTCAAAGGTGGTGTAAGACGGGATTTTCGTTTTTCCTGACGGCGCATTGGAATTATCAATATAGGCAGCGTCATTCCAGACGACTCTCCCTATGATTCCCAGGCTGTCGGTCGGTTCGTAAACGAGTCCCAGTACGCCGCTCCAGTCTGCCACGCCGTTAACGAAGCGGCCGTCGTTTTTCCCGCCCTGCGTTTTATCCCGCTTGGCGTCAATATACATCAGCCCGCCGGTCACTGTCCATTTCGGTGCCAATTTCCCATTCACTGTCCATTCCACGCCTTTGAACTTATCTCTTCCGTCAGCAGCGCGGCGGTACTTACCGCCTCCCACATCTATATCAATGACATTTTCCTGATCGATATAGAAATAGCTCAAAGTGGTGAGAAGTCCGCCGTATTTATACTTCACACCGATTTCTTTCTGCCTGCTCACCGACGGTGCCAAAGTTTCTCCCTGGTTTACGTACTTGCTGTCATTGGAAACAACACCGCCCCTGGAAAGACTTTCCGTCTGTCCCGCATAAAAAGAAAGATGGTCATTTGCTTTGTAGGTAATTCCAAAAGTCGGGAGCCAGTCATCATTCCGTATGAGCTGCCCTTTGATCTCATTTCTGAAATGTTCGTGTTTTCTGGAAACCGCCAAAAGGACATCCCATTTCCCGTAGGTAAGAGAATCGGCCAGTGTAATGCCTGTATTGATTTCCGACCAGGAAAGTTTTGCTTTTCGGAGCTGAGGGATATAGAAACTGTTTGTATAGGCCGTACCGTCATAAAGATTGCCTATAATATTCCCTTTCACGCTGTTATTTGTGTCATTCCAATATTTAGCGCCGGAGCGGTCAACGGCAAGGGACATATGATGTTCCACTGCACCGGTATGAAATTTTCCTTTGATTCCTGTCTGGAAATAAGAATTCGTTCCTATTTCATTCTGTGCATTGGACACATTGCTGCTCATGAAATTTCCCTTTTCGTCAAACTTCAGGGCAGAGCTGGAATTGTACTTATTCCCGCTCCTGCGGTTGACGCCCCAGTTCACGAACCAGCTCCAGTTATCGCTGAGTTCTTTTTCGTGATTCAGGGTAAGAAGCCAGCCGTGCATCCACTTCGTAGTACCGTCAAAATCATAATCCGTATTGGAATCCGGTGCGGAGGGAAGGACATCGGATTTACCGCCATAGGTGAACCAGCGCTGCCCTTTATTCACACGGAGATCGAAGGACCCTGCAAAAATATTCGTAACGGATGTTTTCCCTTTGCGATCAAGGTTAACGAAAATATTTTTTTCCTCTTTTTCCGCATGGCGGAGCGCCAAATCGCCATCCATGTATTCACCCATGACACGGACACCCCATTCGCCATTGGCGCCTGTCCTGCGGCTTACATCAATAAACTCGCCAAGGTTGCTTCTTCCCGAAAAGGTTTGCGTATAGTTGAAAACAGGAGTCTGCCCCGCTTTTTTCGTAACAATATTGATGGTTCCCGGAGCAGGCGTGGCGCCACTGTTGGTTCCATTATTCGACATGCTGACTCCATTGACGCCGGCATTCGGTCCCGAAGTAATATCCATTCTTTCGATGATGTGATTCGGCGGGCCGTTGAACTGGTAAAACAGGCTGGGGATCCCGTTCAGCATCATATGGTTTCCATTCATATTGATTCCGCGCATGGAAAAATCCGTATACATGGGAGACGAAGTGCTGGAACGGATAGAAGGATTATTCTGGAGCACATTGGCCAGCGGCTGGGACGGATCACTGAAAGTTTCCAGTGTCTTTTCAGTCATACTCATTTCCGAGTAAGGAATATCCATAATACTTTTATTTCCCAAAATCCCTAATTTGGCCGTCTGATTTACAAGCCCGCCCGGAAGCGCCGCCACAATCCCTTCCCTGTCTGCTGTGACGGTAACTTCGTCCATTTCATACACGGCACCTGCAGTCACAGTGCCAAGCGCTGATGAAACCAGCACAGAAAGCAGCGCCGCCGATAAAATTTTCTTTTTCATACGTTTCTCCTCTTTCATAATAAAAATAACGGTGTTAAAAATGTTTTTCCATGGCCTGTGATTTTAATTTTCACCCCCTTGATCCGACTTGGATCAAAATGTAAAAAATGCGGAAATCAATTCTTTTGTATACGGAGCCGCAGGACTGTGAAAGAGTCTCTCCGTTTCCTCCATTTCCACCAGTTTTCCCCGGTTAAGTATTCCGATCCGGTGGCAGCAGGCGCGAAGCAGGTCAAGGTCGTGGGAAATGAAAAGATAGGAAATATTTTCTTCTTCCTGCACCTCTTTCAGTATCCCGATGATCTGCGCCTGTACGGAAACATCCAGCATAGAAGTGGGTTCATCCAGAATCAGCAGCCCGGGTTTCAGAAGAAGAAGCCGCCCGAGGCATACACGCTGCAGTTCTCCTCCGGAAAGCTGATGGGGATAACGGTGCAAAAGTTCTTCTCTCAGCTGGAGGCGTTTCATCATATCATGGATTTCCTGACCGCGGGAAATATCCATTCCGTGTATCTTCGCCGGTTCTTCCATGGATTCCCTGATTCTCATTCGCGGATTTAAGGAAGACGCAGGATTTTGGAAAAGCATATGCATTTGCCGCCGCCTGCGCCGGGCTTCCCTTAAAGATGTTTTTGTCAGTTCTTTTCCCTGAAAGACAATGTCCCCGCCGTCTTCACGAAGCAGACCCATGATGACTCTCGCCAGCGTGGATTTCCCTGCGCCGCTTGCCCCTGTAATGCCCACCGTTTCCCTTTTCCCTACACAAAAAGAGATATCATGAAGTATTTCTTTTTTCTGCTTACGGATAAATCCCGTTTCCACACTCCGGGAAATATGTTCTATAGAAAGAAGTGTCATAAGCCGCCTCCTTTCCGGATACAGCGGACGTCATGGTCTTCTGCAAGCGTAAGCATTTTTTGCTTTTCATCGCAGGAATTTTTCCTATACGCCGGGCAGCGGGATGCAAAAATACAGCCGCAGGGAAGACGGGAAAGATCAGGCGCGATACCGCAGATCGGCTGCATGCCCCTGTCGGGAGCTGCGGCAAACAGGCCTTTCGTATAGGGGTGCACCGTATTTGAAAAGATGTCTTTTGTCTTCCCATATTCAATAATCTCTCCCGCATACATAACCGCCATAAAATCGGAAAGACGCTCCGCTAACCGGAGATCGTGGGTGATGAGCAAAATGCCCACACCTTTTTTCCTCAGTTTCCTGAACGCGTCCGCCGCCTGCCGGCGGACAAAAGCATCGAGGCCTTTCGTCGGTTCATCAGCAATGAGCCATTCAGGACCGGGCAGTGTCATCATGGCTGTAAGCACTCTTTGCGCCATACCGCCGGACAGGCGGAAAGGATAAGTATCCCACACACGCTGGGCATCGGAAAGTCCGAATTCTTCCAGCTGCCGGATACCGTCCGCGGTTGTATCTTTCCCATTCCGGTAAAAATGCACCCCTTCCATCATCTGTTTTCCCACTTTCATCATGGGATCCATCGCTGTCACCGGATCTTGGGCAATCCACCCGATCCGTGCGCCGCGGACAGAATTCAATTCTTTTTCGGATAAAGAAAGAAGGTCTGTATTTCCAAATAAAATTTCCCCGGAAATACGGACAGATGATTCCAATAACCCCATAACCGCCGCGCCGAGGATAGATTTACCGCTTCCCGATTCCCCTACGACCGCCGTGATTTTCCCGCTTTTCAAGATTATATCCGCATCCCGTAGAACTTTTGCATCCCCCTTTGGCGAAGGGAAAGAAACAGACAGATTTTTAATTTGAATATCCACTTCTATCCCCTCCTTTCTTCCGGTGATTTTCTAATCTGCAGATTATCCCGCAAAGCGTCTCCCAGTAGATTAATCGATAGACAGAACAGGGTAATTCCCATGCCCGGAGCCAGTATCATCAAAGGATAAGAGCGGAAATAGGTCCGCGCGTCGCTAATCATGACGCCCCAGTCCGCTGTCGGCGGAGAAACACCGAGTCCCAGATAGGATAAGGCAGATGCCGACAAAAGAGAAGTTCCCGTCCTCAGGGTGAAGAGAACGATCAAGACAGGCAGTAAATTGGGAAATACATACTTCCGCAGGATATACCAATGGCCGGCGCCGATACTCCGTATCCCTTCCATGTACGTTTCCCCTTTGATGCGGAGCACTTCATTACGGACGATACGGGAAAACCCCGTCCATGACGTCAGTGTCAAAGCAATGATAATGCGCAAATCATTTTCAGGCAGAATGGCTGCAATGGCAATCATAAGGCTTGTCCCCGGAAGCCCCTGGAAGAGCGCCACAAGGCATTGTACGGATTTATCCGCCAATCCCCCGAAGTACCCCGACACCATGCCCAGAGACAATCCGAGCGCCATCGTACAGAATGCGGAACAGAATGCAAAGGCCACGGAAGACCGGGCGCCATAAATGGCCCGTGAAAGAATATCTCTTCCCAGAGCGTCCGTTCCAAACCAATGGGCCGCAGAGCTGTGCTCCAGTATTTCCTCAGGCGATACGGCTGACGGGTCATATGGCGCAAGAAGCGGCGCAAAAACGGCGCAGAGGATAACGGCGGACGCGATAAAAATGGCCGCTGTGTAAAGGAGCCTGACAGCACTCTTGCTCTCTTTCATAGGGCGCCCCCCTTCCGCACTGACGGATTCAGCATGCCGCACAGGATATCCACGAGGTAATTAAATGTAAGGAAGACTGTGCCGCTTACAATGACATACCCCTGGATAACGGGATAGTCACGCCCCCATATGGCGGCCAGCACGTAACTGCCCAGTCCGGGAATGGAAAACATATCCTCAATGATGACGGATCCTCCCAAGATAGCGCCGAAGAAAGTGCCCAGCATCGTAATGACAGGGACAAGGGCATTGGGCAGTACATGTTTTTTCATGATAAAAGGCATGGGCAGCCCTTTCGCCCGTTCTGTCGTGATGAATTCCTTTCCTGCCACCTCCGTCATGGACGTCTGCTGAAGGCGCATGACAGCCGCCGATGTTCCCGCCGCAAGGACGAAAGAAGGCATGATCATCTGCATCATGCTCCCATACCCGCCGGAAGGCAGGAGCCTCCATTCTTCAGAAAAAAGGAGCATGCATAAAATGGCCAGGAAGAAAGAAGGGATGGAAATAAAGAAAAGAGCACCCGCGCGAAGGACTATTTCCCCTGCGGTGTCTTTTTTTTCTGCTGCCCAGATTCCGGCGGGGATGCCGACAACCAACACCCAGCCGATGGCCCATACCGCGAGACGGAAAGTAATGGGAAACCGGCGGAGTATTTCATCCAGTACAGGTTTCTGTGTAAGATAAGACACGCCCAAATCTCCGTGAAGCGCATTCATAAGCCACCGCCCATACTGGATCCATACCGGCTGATCCAGTCCCATAGCATGGCGCAGCGCATCCAGTTCTTCCGCTGTCGGTTCCGACGTGCCGTCCATGGTAAGCAGCGCCAGCGCGGGGTCGCCCGGAGACAAAACGCCTAAAAGAAAAGCAACCAGCGTAAGTCCTATGAGGAAAGGGATCAGCATGCAAAAGCGGCGGAGTGCATAGAGAATCAATTCTTTCATTCTTTCCCTGCTCCTTTCCGCCAATAGACTTTATCCAATGTAATTCCATAAACGGCTGCCTTGTAGCCGCCAAGCTCATGGCTGCAGACCGCTATATTTTGATCTTCCAAAAGAGGAACTACTGCCGGATCAGCCAGAAGCTCATCAAGTATTTCCGTATAGACAGTCCGCCGCTCATCCAAATCATAGACCGTCTTTAATGCTTCAAAACAGGCATCCACTTTCGGATTGTTATAACTGATGCAGCTTGCTTTATTCGTAGCGCCCTTTGAATCGAAATATTCAAAAAGGAGCGATGTGGGATCCAGGTTGCCGAGTCCCCGTGTTCCAATGGACAAATCATAGTCCCCTTTAGCCATCATTTTCCGTGAAGTCATCCCATCCACCATGACAATCTCTGCATCCAGCCCCAAAGGTTTCAGCTCCGCCTGGATAAATTCGGAAATCGTCTTGTAAGGATACCGCGCCATTCCGTACTGGGGCAGAAGGAATTTGACCGTCTGTCTTTTATCCCCCAACACTTCTTTTGCCAATTCCTTTGCTTTTACGGGATCAAAGACAGGCTTCTCCACACGGCCGAAAGGATTGGTGCTGTTCAGAAAACTCATGGTAGGCGTACCGAATCCGCGGAAATAGTATTTCACGATTTTTTCCCGATCCACCGCCAGGTTGACTGCTTTTCTCATGCGCACATCGCTGAAGGGAAAACGTCCTCCATTCAAAGTGAGGTAATGGGAAATCGTGGAATGGGCGGCGTTCACGGTAAAACGCCCATCACGCTCCAATTCTTCTGCCATAATAGGCGCAAGTCCGCCCAGATCCAAAACGCCTTGTATTTCTCCCGACTTCATCGCCGAGTACCGGGCGTCGGACGATGTGATGGTCCGAATCCTGATTTGCTTTGCTTTCGCCTTTTCTCCGTGGTACCCGTCAAAACGCTCAATCACGGCATAGGCGTCGGGCTCCCGCTCCTTGATCATAAAGGGGCCCGTCCCTTTTGCCATACCCGTCCAGTCCCCTGTGACGGAATCAAAACACCGGGGGCTGAACATGGCGCTTCCCCAGCCCGCCATGCGGTAAATGAGCATGGGTACCGGCTTTTCAAAATACAGATGAAGCGTGTTTTCATCATCCGCTTCCGCCCGGAGAAGCCCGGGATAAATACGGTCTGCCAAAAAGCCGTAAAATGTAGACGGACGGTATCCCATATTCCGGTATCGGCGGAAATTTTCCAGAGCTGCCGCAGCATTGAACAGCTCGCCGTCATGAAAACGGACACCTTCTTTTAAATGAAATATCCATTCCGTCTTATCCGCATTGCTTTCCCAGCTCTCCGCAAGAACAGGCATTTCATGGCCGTCATCGGAAATGCCCACGAGAGGTTCCCATGTTTTCAATATAATGGTGGCATAGTACGGATCTTTTTCCCCCTGCACCAGATCGCGCGCCGCGGCAAGGACGATTTCCCGCTCCCCCGTTTCCGTTTTATGCCCGCATCCCGTACATATACTTGTCAGAAATAAGAAAATCAATCCGCACAGAAAGAGCCCTATCTTTCTCAAAGTCTCCCCCCTTTCTCAATCTAAAACTCTTCTGCAGATAAAGAAAAGGGGCTGCCGCCTGCCCCTTCGCTTTATCATTTCTTAAAAATGCAGCTTCGCCGTAAAGCTGAATGTCCGCGGCAGGGAGAGATATACCTGGTTGCCTCTGGATACCTGCCAGTAGTCTTTATCAAAAACATTATTTACCATCAGGGACAATTCCGCGGGGATTTTCCCAAAATGTGTTTTATGGGTCACACCCAGATCGAAAATGGTGTATCCCGGTGCCCAGATTTTTTCATTCATGACCGGAGTTTTGCCCGTATAGATCGCGCGTCCCAGGATGCTCCACGCTTCATTCGGATTGTATTCCAGTCCGAGGACGGCAGTCCATTCGGAAGTTCCGTTGACACGGATTCCGTCAAGCGCTCCTTTAGTCGTCTTTTCCTGTTTCGCCGACATATGGGAGAAGCCGCCCAAAATATTCCACTTGTCAGCCAGTCTGCCGTTGATGGAAAATTCCAGGCCTTTATGGCGGGCCTGCCCGTCTTTCGACTGGAAAGGTTTCACATAGCCGTCTTTGTAGACGCTGATCAGGTTGTCCTGCTTGATATCATAGTAGGCCAGGGTGTAAAGTAAATTATTTCTTTTATACTTGACACCGATTTCATTCTGCTTCGTCTTCAAAGGCGGAAGAATATCGCCGAAATTTTCAAAAGTCGTATTTACGCCGCTGCCTGCGTCGAAGTTTTCCGAATGGCTGGCATAAACGGACATATGGCTGTTGGGCCGGTAAATGATACCGTACGTTGGACTCGTGTCATCGGTCTTTATGCGTTCGATATAGTTCAGCGTATTATCGCTTTTCCATTTATAGCCTCTTGATTCCGCTTCATGCTTGTGGATGCCAAGGATGATATCCCACTTGTTGTAAGTCATGTAATCAACAAGAGAATAACTCTTCACTCTTGTTTTATTATTCCAGCGGGTATCAAATTTCGTAGGCGCCGCCAGTGTCTGATGGATGCCCGTGTACAAATCCCCGGTACCGATCTTAAGAAGCGGTCCGTTATTATACGCGCTCTTTCTGTTTCTCCACGCCTGATTATAAGAAAGTGTGATATCATGCTTCACGGCACCCGTATTATAGTGCGCCGTGGTACCTACCTGCCAGTAATAATATTCCTGCGGCGTGGAACCCGGTTTTGCTTTTACGTCAAGCGTGCCGTCATTGTGGAGTGTATATCCGCTGCCTCCGTTCGCCATGACATTTTTATCCAGATCGTTCCTCTGCATGCCGAAGTTGAAAAAGCCGTCCCAATGGTCATTAAATTTCTGATCATGGTTGTAAACGGCAAGCCAGCCGTGGGTCGCCTTTATCATCCCGTCAAACCCGTAGTCATTCTTTCCGGAAGGAACGGCGGGCAGTTTATTAACATCGCTGCTCAGGATAAACCACCGAAGACCGCGCTGGATATCCATATTTCTGTATCCGATAAATAAATTGTCTTTTGATCTTTCCGTAGTCCGGTCGATATTGGCAAAAATGCTCTGTCCGTTAATCTTCGTGCCTTTGACGGATGTACGGCCGTTGAGATTTTCCGTCATAATGCGGACACCCCATTCCTTCTTATCGCCAAAACGCTGTCCCCAGTCAAGATATTCACCAAAAAGCCCGCGGTCGGAAATCGTCTGGGTATAGTCAAAAACACCCTTATCGGGAGCGACTTTTGATTTCACACTGACGATGCCGCCGGGATTCGTTGTTTCATACTGGACACCGGTACCGTAAATTCCTACATTCGGTCCGGAAATCAATTCCAAAGATTCAATAGGATAGAGCGGCGTATTAAACTGGGTGAACACGCCGGGAACGTTATTCACATAAAAGTTGGTTCCGTTTGTACGGAATCCGCGGAAAAAGAAATCACCATGAAGGATAGATCCGGACTGGCGTACAGACGGCGAGTTTGCCAGAAGCGCATCCATCGGCTTATCAGGCCCCGTAAAGGTGTCCATCGACTTTTCCGTGAAATGCATCTGGGAAAAAGGAATATCCATCGTATCCTTCCCTGCCAGAAAACTTGTCTGGGATTTCGTGTAAACAAAATTGCCCGGCAAAACATCGCGCTCTTCATCACGGTTCCCGATAACAACCACCTCATCAAGAACGTAAGCGGCATCCGCCGCGCCCGCCATGCAGATGCCTGTGACCGCTCCAACCGCACCCATGACGGCAGCAGCCAATAATTTCTTTCTCATAAGATTCAAAACCATCCTCTCTTCAAAACAAATGAAACCATAAAGAAATAATTTATGGCTCCGCTTCCATCAAAACCACCGATGCAGGCTTCTGTACGGAAAACGAAAGCCTTCCAAGAAACAGATTTACTTCCCATGATTAAATTATTTTAAATGAATTATATCATCAAATAACTTTTATTACACTCCTACTTTAAAAAACTATTTGCCTGTTCTTTTTTCATTTTAACTGAATCATATCTTATTGCAAAAGAAATTTGCCGTTTTCTCCCTCATCCGCCGGCATACCTCAATATTCCTTCTTTATCTGCCTTACCGGTACAGACAGCAAAAAAGAACGGCGCATCCTGTACCACATTCCAAAAATCAGACTAAAAATCTAATGTCTGGACACCGGTACGGCGCCGCTCTTCTTTTTTAATTCTACGATTCGGTTTTGATTTGTATTACAGCTGCGGGGACGTCCTGCTCCGCCCCAGATCCGCCGTCATGACCAGATCCTCTTTCGGATCTCTGCCGCCGGTGGTAAGATAGCCGCCCACCATGATACCATTAAGGCCGCCGGAAAGCGCGTGGGCCTGCAGGCTTCTCAGATTGACTTCACGACCGCCTGCCGTACGGATGAGGGCTTTCGGAAGAACAAAGCGGAACATGGCAAAAGTGCGGAGGATTTCCAAAGCGGATGGACGTTTATTGTCATAAAAAGGCGTTCCTTTTACAGGATTCAAAATATTCAGTGGCACGGAATCAATGTGCATTTCTTTCAGCTTAAACGCCATTTCCACGCGTTGATCCAAAGATTCGCCAAGCCCGATAATGCCTCCGGAGCAGACACGGATTCCTGCTTTCTGTGCCGTGCTGATGATATCTTCCTTGTCTTCCATGGTATGGGTAGTACAGATTTCCGGAAAATAGGACGGAGACGTTTCAATATTGCAATGAATGCGGGTAATACCTGCTTCCTTCAGCCGGAGCGCCTGCTCGGAAGAAATAAGCCCCAGGGAGCAGCAGACTTCGATGCCTACTTCCTTACGGATACGCTTCACAATCGCGATAATTTCTTCAAACTCATTGGGATTGTCCTGATTACGACCGCTGGTAACAATGGAGAACCGGACAGCGCCTGCCGCTTTTGCTTTCTTTGCCGCCTCGATAATCTGTTCTTCCGACAGCAAACGGTATACCTTGGCACCTGTCCTGTACCAGCCGGACTGGGCGCAGAACTTGCAGTCCTCCTGGCAGTGCCCGCTTCTCGCATTGATGATGGCGCAGAAATCCACGGAGCTGCCGCCGAATTTTTGACGAATTTTATCCGCCATGGCAAGAAGCAGCATGGTGTCTTCATCTTTTGTACGAATGAGCCTCCCCGCCTCTTCCGGCGTGATCTGTCCGCCATCCATGACCTTTTCCGCCAAGCGGATAATTTCCTGACAAGCACTTTCCATAATAGAACTCCCCTTTTTACGGAATCATTCCGTTTCCTTTATTGTTATCTCGGATTCAAGTATAAAATAAGCAGTTTCTTCTGTCAATTGTTTTTATGTTATAAGTTTACAATATGTTTTCGATATTCATTCCCGGAAATTCACACACAAAAAGCCCGATTTTCACCGGGCTTTTTTACCGATTACCATTCCCACCGGTTCCCGTATTCTCTTTTTGCCTGTTCCGTATATGTCCTGACAAAATCTGTCTTTGCCTCCGTGTATCTGTCCCTGTCATGAGGATACCGTTTCCATAAATGCAGTTTCAATGTTTCATATTCCTTCGCGATGGCAGGATGCATCTGCAGATAAGAAAGGAAGTACAATTCATCATGATCATGAGGTAGCCGGATATGCAGATGATACACTTTCTCCGCAAATCCCTTTTCCGTGTACCCTTTATTCATGGAAATGCGGTTCTTTGAAGTGTTCATGCAGAGCCAGCCGTTATTTTTCAAAATTTCCCATACCTCTGCCATTCTTTTTTTATCCGGTACTTCTAACAGGATATCTATGATATTTTTGGCCCAGATACCGGAAACAGCCGTACTTCCGATATGGCTGACGCGCTTTATCCGCCCTGCATCCAGCAGAACATCCAAACGATCTTTTTCTTCCTTGTACCAATCTGCCCATTCTTTTTTATAGGGTACAAGAAAGATGGGAAAGAGCTGCCACAATTCTTCCAAACTCCTGTCTTCCAGTCTTTTCTCCATACATTCTCCCTCCATTTTCTCCAGCTTATTATAAACAGCCATGAAACGCAAACTGTTTATGGGCACATAAAAACAGGCCACGATAATGGGGGATTATCATGACCTGTTCCAAAGATGGACGGTACCGGGGAAGTACCGCCCGGAGAGAAAGCATGAATAAACTTTTCAGTATTCCAGGAATATCTTATACATCATCTTCAGTCAATCTGGATACGATGGGGTGCTTTTTCAATTTCCTGCGGGAGTTTCGGCAGTGTAATCGTCAGAATCCCGTCTTTCAAGCCTGCCTTGATGCCGTCTTCTTTGATCCCTTTCACATTGAACTGGCGGCGGAAGACAGAGCTGGAACGTTCACGACGAATATAATGACGGTCATCATCTTTTTCCTCCGTCTGTTCCTCTTTCTGTGCGGACAGGGACAAAATTCCGTTTTCATAAGAAATACTGATCTGATCCTTAGTGAACCCGGGCATATCACAGGTAATTTCATAGAAATCCTTTTTATCCTCAATATCCACTTTGGGCACAGATACATAATCTTTGTATGCAGCCGGAGTATCGTTGAAGAAATGATCCAGCGCCGTATCACCGAAAAAACCATCAAAAGGAAGTAAACCACGCATAATCAAAACCTCTTTTCTTTAAAATATTTATAACATATCTCAGGAGTCCATCTTTTCTTCCTGACAACTGTATTATATCACATTTAGCACTCATGTCAATAGAGTGCTAATAAATATTTTGACTTTTTGATTATTTTTTTACCATGGATATTTTCCAACAGTTATTTCATAATAAAAGAAATGAAATTCTCCATGAAGGAGGTTTACCATGAATGAAAAAACAATGGAAACAATAACGGTGGAAAAGCGGGCGGCACATATTATAGACATGTGCCACCGCATGACGGTCCATCACACCCTTTGGTTCCGTGAAGTAGAGCACCAGCTCGGTTTTGAAAAGGCGCTCAATGTCATGGACTACGCCTGGAAGCAGACACGAAAGGCGGCAGTTCGTCGTTTGGCGGCGCAATTTCATTTCCCTGAACAAGAGGGTTGTCCCGCTTTCCTCATCCGCCTTCCTAAAGAAGATCAGCTTTCTCTTCTGGACACCATCGCAAAAAGCTGGCTTGCCCAGGACGGCTTCTGGTTTCAGGGAGTGGAGTTTTCCTACGGCATCAATGATGCGAAACGGTGCAACGATTCTACATGGGCCCGGTTCTCTCCCTTTGAAGCGCACTCCATTAAAAAACTTCTTGGCATGGAAAAGCATCCCGGGCTGGAAGGATTGGCGCAGGCTTTAAACTTCCGTATGTACAGCCGTCTGAACAGACAGTCCTCCCGCTTTGAAAATGGTTCTCTCATCTTCACAATGGATAACTGCCGTGTCCAATCGGCACGGATGCGGAAAAATTTACCCGACTATCCCTGCAAAAGCGCCGGTCTTGTAGAATACGCCCGCTTTGCCGAAGGTATAGACGACCGCATACAGACAGAATGCATAGGCTGTCCCCCTGACGCCCACCCGGAAAGCTGGTTCTGTGCCTGGAAATTCACACTCAAATGAAATCGACTCCCTCATATCTTTCGCTGCGGCAATGAACAAAACTCTTCCATGGATTTCTCCAAACAAAAAGACCTCCGGCAAAAGAGGTCTTTTATATTGTCCCGTTACTTTTCTGTCATACAGGAAAGCGTCAGCATACTTAACTTATAAATTTCCACTGCTGACCGCCGACTTGCCTTTCTTATTCTCCCATCTCCGTAAGGACTTTAGCGCATCTTGCGCAGACGTGTTCATGTTTCGGATCGGAGTTTACATCAGGAGTGCGTTTCCAGCAGCGTTCACACTTTTCAAGAGTGCAGACGGCGATGGAAACTTTCACCGTTCCGTCTTCAGAAGCGAAGGCATTCTCAGGAGCGGCAGACAGATTGCCGGAAATCTTCGCCTGGGAAACAAGGCAGAAATCCGCCAATTCTTTTTCCATGGCTTTCAGTGTTTCCAAATGTTCACCATCTGCGTAAATAGTAATTTCCGCGTCCAGAGGGTGGCCGATGACTTTCGCCTGGCGGGCTTCTTCCAGCGCTTTTGTCACAACGCTGCGGAGAGCAAGGCGCTTCTTCCACTTTTCTTCCAATACCTTATCCATGTATCTGTCGTTTTCCGCCGGCATATCCGCCATATGGACAGACCATTCTCTTTCTTCCCGATTCGGGAGTGCCTGCCATACTTCTTCGGCAGTAAAGCAAATAACGGGGGCTACCAGCCTTACGAGAGAGGTAAGGATTTCATACATGGCAGTCTGCGCGCTTCTTCTCAGGAGGGAATCATCTTTTTCTGTATAGAGACGGTCTTTCAGTATATCCAGGTAAATGGATGACAGGTCCACAGTACAGAAATTATGGACGGCATGGTACATGACGTGGAATTCATAATCCTCATAGGCTTTAAGAACGGTACGCTTTACCTGTTCCAGACGGAGCAGCGCCCAGCGGTCCAATTCTTCCATATCCCCATAAGCCACGCTGTCGGTCTTCGGATTGAAATCATAAAGATTCCCCAGAAGGTAGCGGAACGTATTTCTGATCTTTCTGTATACGTCGCTCATGGATTTCACGATTTTATCGGAAAGGCGGACATCGCCCTGGTAGTCAACGGAGGAAATCCACAAACGCATCACGTCAGCGCCGTACTTATCAATAATGTCCTGGGGCGCGACTACGTTTCCTACCGATTTGGACATCTTCCGTCCCTCTCCGTCCATGGTAAAACCATGGGTCAGAACAGCCTTATACGGCGCGCAGCCATTGACTGCCACACTGGTCAGAAGAGAGCTGTGGAACCAACCGCGGTGCTGGTCGGAACCTTCCAGATACAAATCGCAGGGATACGCCGCGCCGGTATCTTTCCACACCGGATGAGGATCTTTTAGGACACCATTCCAGGTGGAGCCGGAATCAAACCATACGTCCATGATGTCTTTTTCCTGGTGGAAACGGCTGCCGCCGCAGTGGGGACATTTGAAATCCTTCGGCAAAAGTTCTTCCGCCGGGTGCGCCCACCATGCATCGGTGCCCTCTTTTTCCACGATTTCTTTCACGCTTTCAATCGTTTCGGGCGTAATCACATAGTTGCCGCAGCCGTCACAGTAGAAAGCAGGAATCGGAACACCCCAGGAACGCTGGCGGGAAATACACCAGTCCTGACGGTCACGAATCATATTATACAGGCGGTCATGCCCCCAGGAAGGGATAAACCGTGTCTCGTCGACCGCTTTCAATGCATCTTCGCGAAAATCATTGATGGAAGCAAACCACTGCTCTGTCGCACGGTAAATGACGGGATTCTTGCAGCGCCAACAATGGGCATACTGGTGGTGGAGGGACTTTTTGCCAAGAAGCATGCCTTCGTGGGCAAGCGCGGAAATACTCGGTCCTTCCGCTTCCCATACAGTCTTCCCTTCCAGAAAGGATCCGGCTTCTGCCGTCATACGGCCTTTATTGTCCACAGGACAGATGACTTCCTGCTTCAGTTTTCCTTCATTTTCATATTTCTTATACACTTCAAAGTCATCCACGCCGTGGCCCGGGGCAGTATGTACACAGCCTGTACCAGCATCCAGCGTGACATGGTTGCCCTCAAGAACATACACGGTTCGGTTATAAGATGCCCAGGGGTGCATAAATTCGGCCAACTCCCATTCGGCGCCTGTCATTTCGCGGCCGGCAAACTCGTAATTTTCAATCTTGCAGTCCGCCAAAGCTGCCGGTGCCAGCTCCTTATTCATCAGATAGTACTCGTCGGCATCCAGATTATGCACCCATACATAGGTGAACTTCGGGTTGACGGAAATATACTGGTTGGCAGGAATGGTCCAAGGCGTGGTTGTCCAGATGACGGCAAAAAGCTTGGATTGATCTACGCCCTCCGGTCCGAGTCCTTTGATATTTTTCGCAGGGAACTTTACATAAATAGACGGGGACTTGCGGTCCTTATACTCGATTTCCGCTTCCGCCAGCGCCGTTTCACAGTGGGGACACCAGTAAACGGCTTTCTTTCCTTTATAGATGTATCCTTTTCTTGCCATTTCGCCAAAAACTTCTATTTCCTTGGCTTCCAGATGCGGATCAAAAGTAACGTAACGGTTATCAAAATCGCCGATAACGCCCATGCGGATGAAATCGGTTTTCTGGATTTCAATCCACTTTTTTGCGTATTCCAAACATTTGCGGCGCAGTTCAAGAACGGACATATTCGCCCGATCCTCTCCCGAATCTTTCAGTACGGCATATTCAATCGGAAGGCCGTGGGTATCCCAGCCGGGGACATAGTTTGCCATGTACCCCGCCATGTATTTGTAGCGGACAATAATATCCTTCAGTGTCTTATTCAGGGCATGTCCGATATGGATCTTGCCGTTCGCATAAGGAGGTCCGTCATGGAGCACGAAGCGGGGGGCGCCTTCTTTCTTTCTTTTCTCTATTCTCTTGTTGTATAAATCCTTATCTTGCCAAAGTTCCACAAACTGCGGTTCCTTCTGCGGAAGATTTCCGCGCATGGGGAATTCTGTCTGCGGCAGGCGCAGCGTCTTGCTGTAATCCATTCCATTTCCTCCTGTATGGTGTAAATAAAAAAATCCCGCCCAAAAAGGGGCGAGAATATTTCCCGTGGTACCACCCTAATGACCCGAAGGCCACTCGGCACAGTTAACGGTGTCCCGTCAGGGCATTTCCTCCCTGAAGCTCAGAAGTGATCCGTCCGCGCCGCCCGCCCCTTCTTTCACCGGCCGAAGGCTCTCTCTGCCGGGCGCTTACGCAAACCGTCTTCATCACAGCTCTTAGTATCTTTTGTATTGTACAGATAATCATGAATATAGTCAAGTCCGCCCGAACTATTTCCAAAAGAAAAAAGCAAAAGCTGCCTGCAAAAGAAAGAGGACGGGCACGCCGAATTGAAATACGGCATGGCGCGTCTTATGGTGAAAAAAACGCATAGCAAGAAACGCGCCTGCCGATCCGCCCGCAGCAGCGATAAGCAGAAGCGTCCTTTCCCTTATCCGCCGCCGTCCATACACCGCTTTCCATTTGTCAAGGCCGTACAGGAAAAAGGCAGCGGCATTTACGGCAAGAAGTCCTCCAAAAAGCAATTCACCTGCTGACATAACTCTTCCTTCATAACCTCTCCGCCGCTTTGACTCCCATGAGGAGCGCCTTATCGCGGCTTTCTTTTCCCCACGCCCGCTGTTCGTGAGATAAATCGTGAAGTGTATCGGCAGTAAAAAGGATCTGGGCAAATACCTTCCCCCTGTATGCCGCACATGCCGCCAAAGCGGCGCATTCCATGTCCACGACGCGGCAGCCTTCCGCTCGCCGCGCTTTTACCTTTTCTTTCGTTTCACGGAAAAATCCGTCCGTCGACCAGGTCACACAGCTTTCACAGGACACATGATTTTCCCGAAGCACTCCTTCTACGATATCCGCCGCCGATTCATCAAGTGTCACAAACCGTGCCGGCGGAAGATAATGGTACGACGTACCCTCATCACGAAGCGCCTTGCGTACGACAAAGAAAACATTTTCCGCCAGCTTTTCCAGCGCGCCGCAGCATCCCAGAGCTACCACCTTTTCCACACCATACGCATAGAGCCGTTCCAGAAGCAGGACTGCCGCCGAAGCTCCCGCCGGTGCCTGAAGGATGCAGAGTTCTTCCTTATCCGCTTTAATCATCCACAGGGGAAAATCTTTTGTCAGAGAAACAAATGTCCCGGCTTTTTCACCGCCCCGGGCAAGAACAAACCTTTCAATCCGTTTCTCTCCAAGAAAAGCAAAAACCGCTCTCTTCGGCAGGTGCAAATCCATTTTTTCAAAATCCGGGGAAATGATTCCCGGTGATTTATCATACTCCGATAAAATGTTTTCCATTTCCCTCTCCTTTTTACAAGGCGCTCATTCCCCGTTTTTCCAAAAACTTCCTTTCCCTCCAGTCCGCAATCGTAAAAACCGCAAGAGCTGACCAGATAAAAGAAAAAGCAGACAACTGTGCACGGGTAAAGGGTTCACCGAAAAGGAATATCCCCAGAAGCAAAGTGATGGACGGAGAAATATACTGGCAGAACCCGAGAACGTTCAGCGGCAAATCATTCGCCCCTATGGAAAAGAGTACGAGAGGCGTCGCCGTCACAGCGCCTGCACCGATAAGAAACACTGCCGTCCGCAGGTCATCAACAGTGAAATGTCCAATGCCGCCATTCCCAAGAGAAAGTACATAAGCAAGAGCAAAAGGAAGAACAAAAAATGTTTCCAGCGTAATGCTGTAAAAAGCATCCAGATTCAATTTCTTTTTCACCGCGCCGTAGAGGGCAAATGTCGACGCAAGGCCAACAGCAATCAGCGGGAGCCTCTCCAGTTCCCAGGTCATCACACCGATTCCAGCAGCGGCAACGGCAATAGAAAACCATTTCATTTTTGACAGCCGCTCATGAAAACATACAACACCAAGAAGAACGCTCACAAGGGGAGTCACATAGTACCCCACACTGGTGTCCACTACATGGCGGTTCGTCACCGCCCAGATGAAAATGCACCAGTTTGCCGTAATAAGAAAAGATGCCAGTGCAAGGAGAGCGCCCCGGCTTTTATCCGCCCAAAGATGTTTACATTCCTCCCAAAACGACACCACCCGTCCCATGAAAGAGAGAATCATGAGCATGAAGAAGAAAGACCAGATAATGCGGTGCGATAATATTTCATATGCGGAAACGGCAGACAGCTGCTTCCAGTAAACCGGCAGAAGCCCCCACAGCAGGTACGAACCTACAGCCGCTGTCAACCCCAGGTTTCTTTTTTTCATAGATGTACTTCCTTTTATTTATAATAAGTCATTCTATCACAAAAGAAAGGAAAAAAAGAAGAAACGCCCCTGCCGGAAAACGCTCCTTACCATATCAACCCGTTATTTTTTCTTTGCCGCCTCTTTCACCGCGTCAAAAACATCCATAAAAGGCACTTTATTTTTCTTCGCCAGTTTTTTCACGGTATCGTATTCAGGATAGGCTCGCGTCATATCCCCAAAAGTCACCTGCTTTACAGCGGCTTTGCCGTAAACCGTTTCCACTTCTTTTTCTTCTCTATTTAAGATAGAGCGCCTGAGAGGGTACTCGCGAATCCCGATCGTCGTAGTTTCCGTGAAAATAATTTGTTCCAGCTCCTCCGCTTTGTCTTCCCCGCAGATCACTGTCAGTTCCCAGGCCGGACGATTCTTTTTCATGAAAACGGGAGCATAGTGGACATCTTTCGCTCCTGCCTTGAACAATTTCTTCATGACATACCCGAGAACCTCGCCGGAGCAGTCATCAATATCCGTTTCCAGTTTCACAACTTTATCACGGCCTTCATTCTCCTCCCCCTGGATAAGGAATGCCCGGAGAATACCGCTTCGATCCGTGTATGCTCGTTTTCCCGCGCCAAGGCCTGCCTTCTTGATAACAAAAGACGGCGGCAGCTGATGGCTTGTGGAAATGGCCGCTGCAATGGCCGCGCCGGTAGGCGTCACATACTCCCCTTTCGCCCCGGTGAGCTCCATGGGGATTTTATAAGCGGAAACAATATTCACTGTCGCAGGGACAGGCACGGGCATGACTCCATGCCGGCACCGAACCGTCCCTGTCCCTTCCGTAAGTTTAGGAACAATCACCTCTTTGATGTGAAGGCTGTCAAAAGTAACGGCAGCCGCCACCACATCCACAATGGAGTCGAGCGCTCCCACCTCATGAAAATGGACTTTGTCAAGGGGCAAGTCATGGGCTTTCGCTTCCGCTTCGCCAATAATCCGGAATATTTTACGGGCCAGCGCTTTTGCTGTTTCCGTCATATCACAGGCATCGATCATCGGAAGAATTTCCGCAAGCCCCCGATGGGTATGGTGATGATCTTTTCCCTGACGGCAGCAGTGATGTGCCTCCCCGTCATGCCCTTCCTCATGGCAATGGCAGTGATGTTCTTCTCTGTCCGATTCCTCATGACAAGAGCATCCCGATCCTGCCGCCAAGGTCAGATTGCCGTAAAGATAGTCCATGTCATGGTCATGGTTCTCACAGTCATCATCAAGATGGACATGAAAATCACAGCAGTCGATGCCCGCTTTCTTTACTCTGCTTATCTCTACGAAAAAGCCGTCTGCCGGAAGAGAATCCAGCGCTTTTTCAAGAGCGTCCGGATCCGCCCCCAAGTCGATCATTGCCGCCACGAACATATCCCCGCTGATCCCGGACCCGCAGTCCAGGTATAATTTTTTATCCATTGCTTTTACCCCTTTCCGCCAGCCTGTTGATCTGTGTCGCTACATACCCTGCGCCGAAGCCGTTATCTATATTTACCGTCACAATGCCGTTCGCACAGGAATTGATCATCGTCAAAAGAGCCGACAGCCCGTGAAAGCTTGCTCCATACCCCACGGACGTGGGCACGGCAATGACGGGATTGGCCACAAGACCGCCGATTACCGACGCAAGAGCGCCTTCCATACCTGCCACAGCAATGACGCAGTTGGCTTCCCGCACTTTCTTTTCACAGGATAAAAGGCGGTGGATGCCGCTGACACCCACATCATAAATACGTTCCACACGGCTGCCGAAATATTCCGCCGTCTGCGCCGCTTCTTCCGCCACGGGAATATCTGACGTTCCTCCCGTGCAGACCGCGACTAAGCCTGTATGCTCCTTATCTTTCTTTTCCAGTTTCAGGATACGGGAAACCGGATCATAAGAAATATCCGGCAGTACGGCGCGGACGATCTCATATTGATGGGCATCGGCACGCGTACCGAACACCTCCCCTTCCGCTTCATATAACTTTCGGAATATCTCCGGCAGAAATTCATCCGATTTCCCCTGGCAGTAAATGACCTCGGCAAATCCGGAACGCCGTTTCCTGTCCGTATCCAGTTTGGCATATCCCATTTCTTTATAGGCGCGGACTCCGGAATGACTGCGCAGATACTTTTCCGCCGCGTCAATTTCCAACTTCCCGCCTCTGACCTTTTCCAAAAGTTCTCTGATATCCATGCTACACCTGCCCTATATCCATGGACCCCGAGCGGAACCCCTCCAGATCCATCGTTATATACATAAACCCCAGTTCTTTAAACCGCACGGCCACGATCTTCCTTTTTTCCACAAGCAGGGGAAATTCCTGCGGACGGATTTCAATACGCGCCATCCGGTCATGGCTGCGGACACGGAATTGGGTAAATCCCATTTCAAAAAGAAACTGCTCCGCCATTTCCACACGGCGCAGCTTTTTCCCGGTGATCGGTTCGCCATAAGGAAACCGTGTCGCCAGACAGGAAAAAGACGGCTTGTTCCATGTAGGAAGATCTTCCTTTTTCGAAAGCGCCCGTATTTCCTCCTTTGTCAGCTCCGCCTCTCTTAAGGGACTCACCACGCCCAGTTCCGCCAGAGCCTTCAATCCGGGCCGGTAACCGCCCATGTCACTGAAATTCGTGCCGTCCGCCACATAGGAAATATGATTCTTCTTCGCCAGCTCTTTCAAAAAAGAAAAAAGAAAATACTTGCAGTGGTAGCATCGGTCTCTTTCATTTTCCGCAAAGCCCTTAATTAGGAATTGGTCCTGTTCGACAATCATCTGCCGTATATGTTCCCGTTTGCAAAATTCTTTGGCGTCCTTCCATTCGCGGAAAGGAAAGGAATTCAATTTCATTGTTACCGCGACAGCTTTCTTCCCAAGAACGGCATGGGCCTCATGGAGCAGAAAAGCGGAATCCACACCGCCGGAAAAAGCGACCGCCACAGTTCCCATTTCTTTCAAACGAAATCGCAGATCCTCCTGCTTTTTCAGTAGTTCGCTTTCCACGGCAGTCTCCTTTCCCCTTCTTATTTAAATAAATTATACCATTCCGCCAAACAGGCTTTGCATGATTTTTCTTTTCCTTCCCAAGAAAACCCTTTTTAATTTATATTTGTACTTGCAGTCATATCGCTGTATAATAAATTATTAGTATAATAAGTAATTCTTGAAAGGACTCTATATTGAAAAGAAATCAGTATACCCTCGGAAAATCGATTTCCTTTAAGGGAAACGGACTCCATTCCGGAATTCCCGTAACAATCACGATGCGTCCCGCTCCGGCGGGCAGCGGCATCATCTTCCGGCGTATCGATCTTACCGGTGCCCCTGAAGTGCCTGCAAAGAGCGAATTTGTGACAAATACACTCCGCGCAACGACGCTGGAACGGGGAGACGCGAAAGTTTTCACCGTGGAGCATATCCTTTCCGCGCTCTTCGCGCTCCGTATCGACAACTGCATTCTTGAGATGGACGCTCCCGAACCTCCCGTAGCTGACGGCGGCGCCCTTACATTCTCCCAAATGATTTTGGAAGCGGGTATCATGGAGCTGGAAAAACAGACCGATATCCTTACTCTTGAGATGAGCGTAGCCGTATATGAAGATAATAAATTCATCACTGCGCTCCCTTATGACGGCCTCCGCATTACATTTACATCCATCAATCCCCATCCGCTTTTAGGTACGCAAATGAAAGACTTCACAATCGACAAGGAGACATACATCAGAGAAATCGCCCCTTCCCGCACCATCGGATTTACCTGGGAGCTGGAGGCCATGCGGCAAATGGGGCTCGGCAAAGGCGGTACGTTGGAAAACGCTGTCGTTTATTCTGAAACGGACTGCCTGTCAGAATTGAAATTCCCCGACGAACTTGTCCGCCATAAGATTTTGGATATCCTTGGCGATATTTCCCTTGTGGGCCCTCTCCACGCACATATCATCGCGGTCATGGGCAGCCATAAGCTGAATGCCGCTCTTGCGGCGAAACTGAGAGTATTGAAAAAATAAAAAGAAGTTCATGAACAGGAGAGAATCAATTATGGAATTAAATATTGAAGAAATCATGGAAATCCTCCCCCATCGTTATCCGATGCTGCTGGTAGACAAAATTACCGAACTCGTTCCCATGGATTATGCCGTTGGAGTGAAATCCGTCACCATCAACGAACCTTTTTTTCAGGGACATTTCCCCGGCCACCCTATCATGCCTGGCGCCCTTATCTGTGAAGCCATGGCACAGGTCGGCGGCGTTGCTCTCCAGTATCCCGAAGAAAATCGGGGCCTCATTCCCATGTTTACAGGCATGGACAAAGTCCGCTTCCGTTCCCCCGTCCGCCCGGGAGACCAGCTTGTAACCAAAGCGGTCATCAAAAAGATCGTAGGGCGCATGGGCAAGGTACACTGTGAATGCTATGTAGGGGAAACCTTCAAAGCATCGGCTGATTTCCTTTTCTACCTTGCTGAACCGGAAAATAAAAAAGAAAAGGACGAGAACAATAAATAATTCATGAATCACGGTAATATAATCCGCAGTATGATTTTCCAGTTAATTCCTGCCATACGTAAGATATAAGGATCTCATACCGGATATTACCGCTTTATCAATTAGAAAGGAGATTTTTATGTCAGGTTGGAGTAAAACCTTTATTTTATTATCCGGTATTTTATATGCCTTTGTCGGTGTATACTGCTTCTTCCAGCCGATAGGCGCTCTGATCGGATTGGCATGGAGCATCGGATTTCTCGTACTGACAAGTGGTATTTTTGGTGTTATAGCCTATATACAGATTCCCAAGGAAGAGCGCGTAATCTGGGGACTTCTGGTGTGCTTGACGGATATTATTTTCGGCATGTTAGTACTTACTTTTAACGGCACCATGATATTATCTGCCCTGCTGCCGCTTTTCTTTGCGGTCACATTCATTATCCGCGGTATTTTTACACTCATCCACAGCCGTGATTTTGATGCATTGATTACACACAAAGTGCTGTTCCGCATCCTCTGCATCATGCAAATCCTGCTTGGTACCGCTCTTCTTGCATTTCCGCAGGCCGCCGCGCTTACGATGGTTTATTTCTTTGGCATAGGCTGTCTCTTTGCCGGTTTCGCTAAGATTTCTCTGTGGAACGATTTGCGTAGTCTATGATACCGTTTACCTTCTCTGTCTTTTATATGACACGGCAGAAAAACATAAGAATAGCATTAGGGTAAAATTTTTTATACTTACATGTAGTAGAAATCAGTCGATATTCAAAGAAAAATAAAGAAAAATAAAGAAAAACGCATATATTTCGACAAGACCATTGTTTTATTTAAAAACCGTTTTGCCGATGTATATATAAAAAGAAATTAAAATCCGGCAGGCAGTATCCGCCTGCTGTTGAAGGGAAACCATGAGAATGGAATTAACAGTTATCAAATCAGCGGAGCCGCAGATTCATGAAACGGCTGTTGTTGATCCTACTGCCAAACTTCATAAAAATGTAATTATCGAACCTTATGCCGTCATCGGTCCCAACTGTGAAATCGGCGAAGGCTCCATCATCGGCTCCCATGCGGTCATTTCGAAAAACGTACGCATGGGGAAAAACAATCATGTGTATCCAAACGCCGTCATCGGCGAAGATCCGCAGGATTTGAAATTTGCCGGCGAATACAGTACGGTCGTCATCGGCAATGACAACAGCTTCCGCGAATTCGTCACCATCCACCGTGCTACGGGAGAAAACTGCGAAACCCGTATCGGCTCGCATAATATGCTTCAGGCATACACCCATGTGGCACACAACTGCAATTTCGGAGACTACATCGTCATGTCCAGCTTTTCCGGAGCAGCCGGCCACGTCATTGTGGAAGACCACGCGGTCATCGGCGGCATGAGCGGTATCCACCAGTTCGTAAAGATCGGCGCCTGCGCCATGGTGGGCGGCATGTCCAAGATCGTACAGGACGTATGCCCATTCGTGATCGTTGACGGCAATCCGGCAAGAGTGGTCGGACTGAACAGCGTAGGACTCGCCAGAAACAATATCACCCCCGAAGTAAGAAGCTGGCTTAAAAAAGCATACCGCACCATTTTCCGTTCCGGCCTGAAGCTGTACGAAGCTATCCATGAAATGGAACAGGACTTCCCGCCGACACCGGAAATTGAGCATCTTCTCCGCTTCCTCCGCAACTGCGAGCGCGGACTTTGCAGAACAAAAGATAAAAGTCAGAAATAATAAATATAAAAAGGCTTTTCATTTTTAGGGAAAGTCTTTTTTGCTGCGCTTGTTTTATACATTTGTGATTGCCTTACTTCCCGGAAGAAACAGCCGTTTCCTTTTTACGCCTCCGTCGTCTCCGCACCCGGTTGATATGCCGCTCAAAATCTCCATGGCTGATGAGTTCCGCCAGAATGAGCTGATCCAATACAGGAACGGTACAGGAATAAAATCCCGTCCGCTCCTGAAATCTGGACAGACGGTTTTCGGGAAGTACAAGATACGCCACGCGGACAGAGGGAGCAATTGTTCGTGAGAACGTATTCATATATACCACCGGGCCATGGGGAGCAAGAGAAAAGAGCGTGTCTTCCGCTTTTGACAAAAGAGTGAACTCCGAATCAAAATCATCTTCAATAATCAGACCGGACCGCTCCTCCGCCCAGCGGATATACTCCCGCCGCTTCGAAGCATTTGCCGTAATGCCGCTTGGATAACTGTGGAACGGTGTCACATGAAGCACACGTGCGCCTGCCCGTTTCAGTTCTTCTGTCAGAATTCCTTTGTCTCCCAGACGGAGAGATTCTGTCCGTATGCCATGGGCGCGGTACACCTGCCGTATCTTCTCATAGCAGGGATCCTCCACCGCTACAAGCCGTTCCCTGCCAAGGGCCTGCACCACAAGGCTGTACAGATACTCCGCTCCCGACCCGATACAGATCTGCTGCGGAGAAACGATGATATTTCTGCTTCGCGCCAGGTAGTCGCAAAGTGCATTCCTCAACTCCGCCGTTCCCTGATTGGGAGAGCGGGCCAGCACCTTTTCGCCCCATTTGGAGAGCACTGTCCGTGCCGTTTTCGCATAAACGGAAAAGGGAAATACTTCTTCATCCGTCTCCGAATGAAGGACAGGCTTCACTTCCTTTCCCCTGTACCCCACGGGAAAAGCATCTTCCTCTTTATAAATGATAAAGTAGCCGCTCCGTTCCCGCGGTTCGACATACCCTTCTTCCGCAAGAAGCGCATACGCATGCTCCACGGTGATGACACTCACGCCATACCGCTCCGCCATGGCGCGTTTGGAAGGCAGCTTGCCGCCCCACCGGTAAATCCCGCCGGTAATCGCTTCACGGACACGGGCATAAAGCGCCATATATGCCTTTTCTTTTACACCATTTTCCATTTTGCCTCCATCTGATTATATTTTTATTTTTATTTTTGGTGATTTTCATAATGCCAGTTTATCATTATACTGTTTTTAAGTAAAGCTGTATAAGGAGGCCCTTCATGATAAACACCAATACCCCGCCGGCAGGAAATATTTCTGCCGCCCCCCGCTATAAAGCCAGATGGCTCACGGTATGCGGCTTTTTAATGGCAATGAATACCGTCCTGTCATCTTTCAGCATCCCCGTCCCCGGCGGACACTTTTACCTGAATGATGTCATCATCGTAGCGGCGGCTCTCTCTCTCGACCCGCTGGGCGCGTTCCTGGTCGGCGGTGTAGGCGCATTCCTGGGCGATTTCTTCTTCTACCCTCTCCCCATGTTTGTTTCCCTCGCCACCCACGGACTGGAAGCCGTCGTCATTTCCCTCTTTGCCCGGCGTTACGGAAAGAAGAATCTTCCCCTCACTTTCTTCGGCGTCTTCTTAGGCGCGCTCATCGTGGTTATCGGTTATTCTCTCGGCAGGGCTTATGTATACAGTACCCCGGAATATTCTCTCATCAAACTCCCCTTTGAAATACTCCAGGCAGGTATCGGTGCCATCCTCGGCGCATTCATCTGGAAAAATAGAAATATGGGAGATATTATTCGGAAAATCATCAGTAAATAAAATGACTTCAGCCGCCTCACGGCGGCTTTTTATTTCCTTTCCCAAAGAAGCTGTCCGCCTTATCAGCTATTTCCTTTTCTGGTACAATAATACAGAAAGAATATTCACCAGGAGGAACTATGAGAACACTTCGCGATGCGGTATACGGACTGGCGGTAGGAGATGCCCTCGGACTGCCTGTCCAGTTTGAAGAGCGCGGTTCATTCCATGTGGAAAAAATGACAGGTTACGGCACGTATAATATGGCACCGGGGACATGGTCCGATGACACCAGCCTCACCCTTGCCACTTGTGACAGCATCAAACTCATGGGGCGGATCGACCTGGAAGACCTCATGTGCTGCATGACCGACTGGTACAAAAACGGCAAGTATACCCCTGACGGAAAATCCTTTGATGTAGGCATGACCACGGGAGCCGCCCTCAGCCGCGGAGAAGGCCTCTCCGATGAAGCTTCCAATGGAAACGGCTCCCTCATGCGTATCATCCCCCTCGCGTTCCTTCCCGAAGTAACAGACGATGAAATACGGGAAGTATCGGCACTCACCCATGGACACCGCATTTCAAAAAGCGCCTGCGTCACCTATATCCATATCGCCAGGGAACTTTTACAGGGAAGATCCATAAAAGAAGCTGTGGAAACTGCCGTCAATGACGGTATAGAAGAAAGCCTCTTTAAGAACCTTCTTACCATCAGCAGCCTGCCGGTAGAACAAATCAAAAGCACCGGCTACGTGGCAGACACCCTCGAAGCAGCCATATGGACACTGGAAAATACAGACAATTTCAAAGACTCCGTCATGACCGCCGTCAATCTCGGCGATGATACCGACACCGTAGGCGCCGTCACAGGAGCGCTCGCAGGCATCATTTACGGTTATGATGCAATTCCTGCAGAATGGCTGAAAGATTTACGCAGGAAAGACCTCATTAACAAATATCTCTTCCAATGACAAAAGGGCGGTCTTGCGTCCTTTTCTTTTACTAATCGCAAATAAGGAGCTCTTATGCATCAAAATGATACTGTCGGTCTTCCCCATAAAATAAAATGGATTACGCTATGCGGACTGCTCATGGCGATAAATACCATTTTCTCTTCTTTCAGCGTCCCCGTCCCCGGCGGGCACATTTACCTGAACGATATCATCATCGTCATTGCCGCCTTGTCACTCGACCCCCTGGGCGCATTTCTTGTCGGTGGTGTGGGCGCGTTCCTCGGGGATTTCTTTTTCTATCCCCTCCCCATGTTCGTCTCCCTTGCCACCCACGGTATCCGCTCCGTCGTCATGTCCCTGATCATGGGCAGGTATGGAAGAGACAACTTCCCTGTCGTTCTTGGCGCGACCATCCTTGGCGCCCTCATCGCCATTGCGGGATACACCTTGGGCAAGGCCTACGTATACAGCACCTGGGAATACGCCATGCTGAAACTCCCTTTCGAAATACTTCAGGCCTTCATCGGATCCGCCATCGGACTCTTCCTCTGGAAAAACAGAAAATGGGGCAAAACGATCCGCCGCTTCCTTGGGTATTAACCCCTTATTCACCCTAACCGGCTGCACGGCTGTGGTTCCATTTCCATCAACTATCTTACACACGTAAAAAACCGGGCAATGCTTTCTGCTGCATGCCCGGTTTTTGCATAGGGTGTTCCACGGATTATCCGTTATTTCTCTTTTTTATTTCCTCTTTTATTTTCCCAAGCAGCTCTTCTTCTGTAAAGCCGCCTTTTGCCGCGATGGTCCGGAAATCAGCCACCCGGCTCATCATCGCAAACAGCGCTGGATTGGAAAGGGGCTTGTACTTCGGAGAAAGCTGTAAAAGGAATTCCTTCAGGTAAGGATATGTCTGGAGCGCCCGGTGGAGAGTGGTATCGTCTGTTATCTCCAACGTATTTCCTTCGTCTCCCTCTTTCTCCGCCGTTTCCGCTTCCACTTCCGTGCCGCCGTCTGCTTTGCTTCCCGTCCAGACAGGAGCGGACTGCGGTTTATTTCCTAAAGAGCGGATATGCTCCACATCCTGCATGGTTTCCAGACAGCCGCGGTACACACCGTTTTCATCACGGACAGCTATATAATTTACAAATATCTGTTTCCCCGGCTTGTTGATAAAAAATTCCGCCGTATCTTTTTCTCCGCTTTTAAAAGAACCCAATATCCTGTTCACGACAGGCAGTATTTCTCTGGGATGGCAGTTCTGCACTTTCCGGCCTATCACACCGGCGCTCCGGCTGAACACACGAACCGGCGTATCGGTATAAAACTTCACAATATCGTTTTCATCAACAAATGTCAGGTCAATGGGAAGATGGCGGTAAATCAGATTGATCTGCGCAAGAGTGAGCTTCCCTATAGCCACATCCATCTCCGTATCCGTGCCCGCCCCCATATGGTACTTGCTGAGAAGCGCGCTGAAGTCCTTCATAAAGGACGGTTCTCCTCCGGAAGACCGCTCTGTTTTTTCCGGCGGCAGGAATCCTTTCGGCGCCTCCATGTTGGCAAAGCCCACTTCCTCCTCGCCGATGCGCATTTCCCGGAATTCCTCTTCCGACAGAAGCTCCATGGATGTCGGGTACAAAACCTGGGTCTCCTTGAAAATAATATCCTCTATCTTCTCAATCACTTCGGGCTGCATTTTCAGGAACGCCTCTTCTTTATCCATATCCAGATACCTTGCGCTGCGGAGGATTGCTTTTTTCACATGATCATCAAACGTCCACATGATGAGTGTCGGGCGGTCAAACCCTTTCTGTTCCAGATAAGGGAAAAGCTGGTTATGTTTCCTTGTAATATGCTTTATGTATTCTTTCAGCCTGTCATAGACCTCCAGCCAGCAGTTTTTGATAAATTTCCCCGCCAAAAGCTCTTTCATTTCTGCTATCGTGCCGAGGATGATCTGATTTTCCTCCATGAATGAACGGATAGGGTGGCCTTCCGGCAATTCCAGATGTTCCCGTTCCATGACACCATCGAAAAGCCGGATGATGTCATCCATTTTTTCATGCATGGTCTCATCATCAATGCCGTCATCTTTCAGCATCTGTTCGCCGAAAGCAAATTCCTGGGGCGTAACGGAATCAAAACGCTGCAAAATAATTTCACGCGCTTCCTCAAACGTCAGCTCCCCTTTAATGTATTTTTCTTTTATGTCGACAATTTCCCGGCACTTGGCTTCATCAAGACCGAGAATATCGTTCATTGTTTTAGTCATATATCCTCCTTATATAATCGGCTGCATATTGTAATTCTCTGCAAAATAAGTATATCAAGAAAAGTCAATATATGCCATGCCATCCTGCCTATACGCCACACCTTTCCCGCCTGTAAACCGGCCGGCTGAATGGATACCGGCTGCCGGAAAGCAGAGAGCAGGTAGCAAAGATGAAGAAGGTGACAATTTCAAAAATGACTGCCCGCGAAATCATACTCATCACAAGCGCCTTCCGGAAACCGCATTTTACCGGCGCTGAAATAAACGGAAACAGATCGTACGCTCTTCCGCTTTCCATACGGGACAGCAAAAAAGACTTCCCTCTTCTATGAGATGGGAAGCCTTTTGCTTTCGGGAACGTTTTCACCCGTTTTACTTTAATTATGAATTTTCTTCATCTTCTTCCGATTCGGAAACCACATCGATGGAAGCGATCCGGTCTCCCTCTTCCAGACGCTGGAGGATGACGCCCTGTCCTCCTTTTGCTTTCTTGCTGGAAATCTGGTCGGCAGGAATACGGATGGTGATTCCCTGTTCGGAGATGCCCACCAATTCATCCCTGTCGTCAGCAGCGACAAGCGCCACTACTTCATAGCCTTTCTTGAAGTTGATCGTCCCCTGTCCGTTCCTGCCTTGCAGACGGTAGGCAGAAGCGGCATTTCTCTTCGCGTTTCCGTCAGCGGAAATGGTAAAGATATCTTTCTCCGCCGCCACAACTACGCCTACCACATCATCCCCTTCTTTGAGACGCATGCCGTGGACACCGGACGCGGAACGGCTGAGAGGCCGTACATTGTCATCATCAATAGAGAAGCGGATGGCCATGCCTTTTCTCGTACCCATGATGATTTCTTCATCGCCTTTCACAGGAAGCACTGCCACCAGACGATCATCCTCTTTCAGGCGCATGGCGATAAGGCCGTTCTTATTGATATTCTTATATTCTTCCAAAGCCGTCTTCTTGATGTAGCCGTACTTCGTCACCATGAGAAGGTACTTGGTTCCCTCTTCGGAAATATCCAGATCCAGAAGCTCCGTCACGTGTTCATCGGCACCAAGGGACGTGATGAAGTTGATCATCGCGCTCCCCCTTGCAGTGCGGCTTGATTCGGGAATGTCATAAGCTGTCTTCATGTAGACCTTGCCCTTGTTCGTGAAGAAAAGGATCCGGTCATGGGTGGAGGTGGTGAGGATTTTACGGACATAATCTCCGTCCTTCATCTTCAGTCCGCTTACACCGCGGCCGCCTTTCTTCTGTGTGCGCAGATCGGAAGAATCAATGCGCTTAATGTAATTCTGCTTGGTCAGGGTAATGGTCATGGGCTTGTCGGGAATAAGGTCGGTCACATCCATATCGCCCAGGGCTGCCGCAATTTCCGTACGGCGTTTGTCCCCGAAATTATTCTTTTCGTCAGTGAGTTCCGCTTTAACTACCCCCATGATTTTCTCCCTGCTGGACAGCAGATCGCGGAGGTAGGCGATGGTTTCCTGCACATCCTTGTAATCCGCTTCAATCTTATCTCTTTCCAGACCGGTCAAACGGCGGAGACGCATATCAAGAATGGCGACTGCCTGTTTTTCCGACAGACCGAATTTGGAAATCAGCGCCGTCTTCGCCACCTCATCGGTCCGCGATTCACGGATGGTGCGGATGACTTCGTCAATATGATCAAGGGCAATGAGCAGGCCTTCCAGGATATGGGCTTTGGCTTCTGCCTTTTCCAATTCATAGCGGCTTCTTCTCGTGATAACTTCTTCCTGATGTTTCAGATAGTAGTAAAGAATCTGCTTCAGGTTGAGGATGCGGGGATGCCCGTCGACGAGCGCCAGCATGATGGAGCCGAAATTGACCTGCATCTGGGTATGCTTGTACAGGTTGTTCAGCATGATCTGCGGATTCACATCAGAACGCAGCTCGATAACGATACGCATGCCGCTTCGATCCGATTCATCACGGAGTGCCGTGATGCCGTCAATGACTTTTTGGCGGGACAGGTCGGCAATCATTTCCACCAGGCGCGCCTTATTCACCTGGTAGGGCAGTTCCGTCACAATGATACGGTTCTTCCCGCGTTCCATTTCTTCTATATCCACTCTCGCGCGGACGGTGATGGAACCGCGGCCCGTGCGGTAGGTATCCTCAATGCCTTTATGCCCCTGGATAATGGCCGCCGTCGGGAAATCGGGCCCTTTGATATATTTCATCAATTCATCAATGGTGATTTCCGGATTATCAATCATCGCGCAAAGCCCGTCCACCACTTCCGCCAAGTTGTGGGGCGGCACGTTCGTCGCCATACCTACGGCGATACCGTAAGAACCGTTGACGAGCAGGTTCGGTATACGGGACGGCAGCACAAGCGGTTCTGTCAAAGAGCCGTCATAGTTCGGCATGAAGTCAACCGTGTCTTTATCAATATCACGGAGCATTTCCAGCGTGATTTTCGCCATACGCATTTCCGTATAACGCATCGCCGCCGCCGAATCGCCGTCAATAGAACCGAAGTTGCCGTGACCGTCTACCAGCGGATAACGGATGGAGAAATCCTGTGCCATACGGACAGCAGAATCATAAACCGCCGTATCGCCGTGGGGGTGGTACTTACCTAAAACGTCGCCGACGATACGGGCGGATTTTTTATATGCTTTATTCGGCAGCATCCCCGCTTCGTTCATCGCGTACAGAATACGGCGGTGTACCGGCTTGAGGCCGTCGCGTACATCAGGCAGCGCACGGGTCACAATGACCGACATGGCATAGTCAATGTAAGACGTCTTCATCTGCCGTTCCAGCGGCGTATTGACTATCTTCCCTTCCTTCCAGTCCATACATTCTCCTTATTCCCAAAAACGGCGAAATAATCCGCCGCGGAACCGTAAAGAAACAAAGCGCCTCTTTTTCACTAAAGCGCTTCTTAACACCTATATTATACCACAACCTTTTATTTAAAGCCCATTTATCCCATTTTTTAACGATTATAAAACATATTTCTTTTATCCGTTTGCTTTTATGCGTGAATGAAATACCGGTTCTCTCTTTGAAAATTTTTCCATCCTTTGCGTATGCTGCCTTTGCTATGTTAAAATGAAATAAATTTAAAGTCATTGGCAGGAATAAACCATGAAAAAATATATCATTCTCGGAATCATTATTTTAGCAGTCATCCTCGGCGGCGGCGTTTTCGCCCTTTTTTCCGCGCTCAGCGGCGGTCCGTGGGAAGGTGCATGGTGGGGCGTGCAGGAAGCAGGTATGAATTGGTCCGGCGACAACATCCGCAACCTGGAAACGATTACATTCACGCGAAACGACGATAAAACGATTACAGTGGATCACCGCGTCCAGCAGGGCAGCAAAGAAGTGGAAGGCAGCCTTTCGGGCACGGGGGCCATTGACGGCGGCCGTCTGATTGTCACCACGAAGACAGGACGGGAAGTCACTTTCTCTTACAGCCGTATCAGCAAAGTGATTGAGCTTCCCTTAAAGAACGCCGACAAGACCGTTGTCACGGTGAAACCGCTCACAGGAGAAAACAATAACGATATGGAAGAAATACGGAGCGAGATTGTAAAAATTTCCCAGAAACCGGAAAATAAAATCGATACCACGTTAAGCTCCACAAAAAGTTAATCCGATAATCAAAGACAGGCAAATACCCTGTCTTTTTTCGCGCGCGAAAATACCGCTCCCTTTCCTGAAGCGGCATTTCTGTCCTTTATTTCATTCCATCTTCTATTTCCTTCTTATTTCTTTTTCAATGTGAAGATCGTCAGTTCGCGGCTTGTATCAAAGCGGAAAGGAAACCAGCCGCCGCTGCCGCGGGACACATAGCCACAGTGCTTCCCGTCGCTGTACATTCCCCTTGTGTACTTGAAAGGCGTAATCATCGGTTTCCCAAAAATGCCGAACTGCGTCCCGTGGGTATGCCCAGTGAGCGTGAGGAACGCCCGGTTTTCAAAACCGGCATCAATGAAATCAGAATGATGGGCAAGAAAAATCTTTGCGCTGTCTTCCGGAATGCCGTCAAATGCGTCCCGCACCATCTGTGCCATCAGTTCCGCTCTTCCTTCTCCCCGCATTTCAGGATAGTCCACGCCCGCCACGTAAAGCAGGGCGCCGTCTTTCTGAAGCGCCACATGGCTGTTGTCCAGTATCTTCACCGATGTTTTGCGGAGTTCATTTTCAATATAATCGGGATCTTTATACAGTTCATGGTTCCCCCGCACATAAATGATGCCGTAAGGGAAAAGCACCGCGCGGGAGTTTAATATCTTTGCCGTTTCAGGCATGACACGGATATCGTCAATCAGATCGCCCGTAAGCATCACCACGTCGGCCCCTTCCGCCTTTGAGCGCTCCAGATCGTTTGCCAGATCGGCATTTCTGTAGTATGGCCCGATATGAGTATCCGTGATTTGCGCCACTTTCAGTCCGTCAAAGGCTTCCGGCAGTTCTTCGGCGGCAATCGTATACCGCTCCGCCTCTTCCTTCATTTCTCCATCCACAGAACCATAAACGCCGATGAATAAAGAAAGCGCCATCACCGCCGCGCCAAAAATCTGCGCATACCTGCGGATAAACCGCACCGTACCGATCATCATCAAAAGAAAGAGCGGCAGTACAAGCATGATATCCGCCGCCATCAGCGCGCAGGCAAAGTACGCGCCGAAGTGTGCCGCCCAGCCATATTCCGGATAGGCAAGCGCATACCACACGTAGTACTGCACTGCGCCGCAGGAAATAAGCGCTCCGGCAATTCCATACAAATAAAACCGTTTCAGCCGGAAGAGCCCCGCCGCAAAAAGTCCGTTCATCAGTCCCAAAAAGGAAAAAAGCAATGTAATGATCTGATAGAAATCCATGAGATCTCCTTTTTATAAAAACAGAGTTCCGTTAAATAAAAAATTGTCCTTTCAATGTCACGGGGCAGCTATTTTCACTCTTCCAGGTACGGCTCTATATACGCCGCCAATTTTGCGTGCGGCCCTGCCAGCGGTATTTCCCTGTATTCTTCGCAGCTGTACCAGCGGTAATCGCCTTCAGGCTCTTTTGCACCATGAAACAGATACGCTTTCATGTGCCAGATGCGGTGCGTGAACACATGGGTATACGTCCAGATTCTTTCTCCCGCTTTCCCGCCGAGAAGCTTCTCCAACATTTTAACACCGTCTTTTTCGCTGTCCGACAAAACCATGGGCAGCTCCCACATGGAAGAGAGCATCCCCTTGGAAGGGCGGAGATGGAAAAGCGCCTTCCCCTCTTGAATCATGACCGCGCAGCAGGCGATGCTTTCCTTCTGTTTCTTCTTCGGCGTGCGGATTGGAAGTACATTTTCCAGTCCAAGGCGGAGCGCCGCGCACTCTCCGTGAAGAGGACATTTTTCACACTTGGGATGCTTGGGTACGCATACCTCGGAGCCTAAATCCATAAGCGCTTCATTGAAATCTCCTGCCCGCGCCGGCAGCGTCTTTTTCACTAACGTTGTGATTTCTTTTCGCACCGCCGATTTTAAAATATCCGACTCAATACCATAGAGCCTCGCATACACACGGAGAACGTTTCCGTCCACCGCTGCTTCATGCTTTCCATAAGCCATGGATAAAATCGCGCCTGCCGTGTATTCCCCGATGCCCGGAAGAGCACGGACGTCCTTTTTATCCTCCGGAATCGCTCCGCCGTACTTTTCTACCATTTCCCGCGCCGCTTTATGAAGATTTCTTGCGCGGCTGTAATAGCCCAGTCCCTGCCATGCATGCAGTACGTCCGCCTCTTCGGCTTCCGCCAGTGCCTCAATCGTAGGGAAACGGCGTTTCCAACTTTCAAAGTACGGTTTCACTGCTTCTGTCCGCGTCTGCTGAAGCATGATTTCCGACACCCACACATAATAGGGGTTCCGCGGCCTGCCTTCCCGCCAAGGCAAATCACGGCGGTTTTGATCGAACCAGGTTAAAAGCTTATGCGGCCATTCCTGTCCCGACTGTATTCTATCCAAAATGAATCCTTTCCTTAAACCATTTCAAAATGGTAATCATAGACTGTGCTCCCGTCTTTCTCAAAATAAATCGTACCGCGTATTTTATTTCCTTTCAAAATCATAGGGAGCCATACGCGGTCAGCCATCCACATTTCGCCGAAAGGAATTTCTTCCGGAAGGAACCACTTCGGCTCCATCTCATCGGAAAGATGCACTGTCCCCGTCCACGCGTAGATAAAGTATACGATGCCCGCATGAGACCAACTGGGATCGGAGGGCTGATGGAAATATAAATCTCCCGCCGCCTCAAAAGCTTTCGGATCGGCAATGAGTCCGCTTTCTTCAAAAAGTTCCCGGGCGGCGCATTCCCGCATCGTTTCCCCGTCTTCCCTTTTTCCGCCGAATCCGTTCCATTTACCGGCTCCCATGCCGCGCCGTTTATGTCCCAGAAGAATCCTCCCGTCTTTCCGTACCGGATAGACAAGCGACGTGTCACGCATGAATGCCCTCATAGCTTTCAAAATACAATTCCCGGAAAATACGTTTCCCCGCTTCCGTTTTATAAAGGCGGTTGTAAAGCGCGCGGTTTTCCTTATCACTTCGGCCGCTTTCATACTGGTTCACCAGCATATCCGCCTCCGCCAGAATCTGCGCGTCCGGACCGTCGATACTCCCGTAAGAATGATGATGGGCGGCCAGCCAGCAGATGCGGTCAATATCTTCCGTCTCGAATCCGAGTCTTTCCAATATAGGGCGTGCTTCCCCCGGCCCCAATTCCTCCTGTATCTTTCCATCATTCCTGCCGAACTCCATTTCGCCCCGGTGAATCCCGATATCATGGACATAAGCGGCCGCTTCCAAAACGAAAAGCTGTTTCTCCGGAATCCCCTCTTCCCGCCCGATTTGTTCGGCAAAAGAATGAACTTTCAGAAAATGATGAATCCGACGGGGATCCCCTTTATCATAAGCAATCATTTCCCTGCACAATTGATCAAGCAATTCCATGGCGTCCTCCAAAAACTTTATTTCTTTTATTATAAAGCCTTCCCTGCCATTTGGGATATAAAAAATAAACCCGCAAAGCAAAAAAGGCCAGAGCTCCCGCGTTTACACCAAACTACCTCCACACAAAAAAGAGACCCCGAAAGGCCTCTTTTTCATTTTAAGATTATTTTGTGAGTTTTGCACCGACTTCAGAAGTTACATCTGTGCCGCCATCAATCACCGCGCCGGCTTCCAGAATGACATCCAGTCCTTTTTCCTGGCGAACCTGCTGGATCGCTTTGCGGATATCCTGCAGAATCGGCTGCATGGCAGTTCTTTCTTTGGCAGCCATATCACGCTGGATTTCCTGGGCGATCTGTTCCTTTTCCTGATCGCTCTTGCCTGCACTGCGGCTGTTGAAATTTTCCTGTGCTTTCTGTGCTGCCGTTCTCATATCCAGCTGCACTTTTTCCATCTTCGGATGAGCCTGGAGCAGGGCGCCGGAATTGACAAAACCGATGCCTGCCGCTGATGCGGACGCCATGGCGCCAAAAGTGATGATACCAGCTGTAATAGCTGCTGCTGTCTTATTCATTTTCATTCCCACATTCCTCCTTAGAAATATCCCGACATATCATGGGATTTTGGGTATGTATTAATAATAGTATAATCAGTCTTATCTGTCAATATAAAATGACTAAAAGTCAGTTCACCTGTTTTACACTTTTGCTTCAAGCGCTGCGGTTTCCGCCTCTTCTTTCATGGCCTCTTTCGCTTCTTTCAGCGCCGCTTCCCGCACCTCGTTCTTTTTCTCTTTCTTCTTCGTAAAATGGGATACCGCTTCAGGGATCATGTTCAGCACCCTGTCGATCGTACCATTCGGTGTGGCATTTTTAATGGAGAATAATTCGACCCGTTCTCCTTTCATAATCAGAACCGCCGTAGGGCTCATTTTGCCGCCGCCTGCTTCTCCGCTGGATTCTCCGTTTGTCCCGTGATTTCCCGTACCGAAGCCGAAAGAAATATCCACAAACGGCACGATCGTGGCATCGTCCAGATAAATCGGCTGGCCTACAACCGTTTCCGTGCGGATCATTTCTTTAAATTCTTCAAAAATCTTTTTTCTTGCATCATCATTCATCGTGGATTCCTCCCTGTCTGTACCGCCAGAACTGACGTGCCGGCGCGCTTGCCGCCAAGCGCAATACAATGTATACCGCATAGAAGGGAATGATTCTTCCCTGTCCTTTCCCCTTTAGTTTATACGATGGCTCTATATATTTCCACACTACATTTTTCGCAGCTTCCGGAAGAAACGCCTTTGCCATCCCCGCAAGCAGGCCGGTCTGCATCGGATCCCCCGTACCGAACTCTCCGCAAAAATCCCATTTCCGCGGCATGCTGTGCGCCAGAACCGCTGCGAGAGCCTTAAAAATATTTTCCGCCAGTCCATTATGGATAGCAAACCGCAGCTGCTTCCACAGCGGAGGATGTTTTTTCTTTTCTCCTTTCCCTTCGTCTGCCGATTCTTTGTGTTTTTCTGCTTTATTTTCTTTTGTCTTTTCTTCAGGCGCTTTTTCCGGTTCCGTCTCATCGGCAAGAATCATTTCTGCCCTCTGGGCAGCGGCAGGCCGCTCCTCATCTGCAAAAAGGAGTTCCTCTATTTTTTCGTCCGCATCCGCGGTTCTTTCTCGTTTCTTTCCCGGCAGTTCCATCGTTTTCTTATAAAGCCCGAAAATGAACTCCACTGTCACGGCAAGGTGCTTTATTTCAAGGATGAAACGGTAGCGGATCGGAATCAGCAGAAAAAGAAACAGGACAAAGAAGATCCCAAGACATATTTTTAGTCCCATCATCCACCGCCATAGAGACGGGTCAGGTTTGCTGCCGCTTCTCTTACAGACTTCACCAGCGCAGCCGGCGCCACCACTTTGACAAGCGGCGCATTTTTCAAGGCCCAGGCAAAGATAATCGCCGGAGGCGCTTCTATTTCCACAAGCACCTGTCCCTGCGTGGCCGACACAATAAACGCGGATTTCCCGAAATCTGTCACGATATCCGTCATAAGTTTCCAATCCGCCTCAAAGCGGCACTTTTCCGACGGGCCCGCATATGTACGGCTTAAGACAGAAAGAAAATCTGATACGCGGATCCCCATTTCCGCGCCGGGAATTGTCTTCTGCGGACGCGCCTCTTCCTCAAGCAGGGAAACGCTGTCAAGAAGTTCCACCGCAAACGGTGTAATCTCATCCTTTTCGTCAATATTTCCCAAAAGGAAGTATCGTCCGTCCGATGCGGCCACTACATAGGGGCTCACACGGTATACACGGTCGATGCCGCCTATATCTTTGCCGTGGTACCGTTTCCCGTCAGCCTCATAATGATCGTAAAAAAACTGTATCATCTTTTTATTTTCAATAGCCTCCGCCAAAACTGCCAATGTTTCATCAGGCGGTTCCAGCTGGTTCAGCGCGGGAATATTTTTCACGGCCGCCTTGCCGTCATCAAAAGGACGCATGTATAAATTTTTTAATTTTTGCGCAAGCTGGCGCACCTCGGCCGCAGGAAGATGGGAGAAATATAAAAGGTCGATAAGCGCTTTCATATCCTCCTTTGTCAAGTCGTGATCCCAGTACCAGTCCAGTGAAAGCGGCGCCGGTTTCCCTTCTATTACACGCTCCACCTCACGGCACACTACAGGAAGCCCGCCACCACGAAGGGCTTCCAGATTCCGGCGCACCGCCTTGCGGTCCATTTCCATGCCGTACCGTTCCCGCAGAAACGCCAATATCTGCTGCTGGGAAAGCGGATGCTCCGCATCAGACTCGCTGAGCAGGATCTGCGCAATATGGACAATCGATATTTTCCTTCCTCTTCCTTTCCTCTCCGCCAATCCGGTCACCTGCTTTTCCCTATGTATAAAATACTGTCAGACAATAAAGACAGGGCCCCTGTCAATTTCTTTATGAAAGCAGCCGCAAAAGGTTTGTTTAATACCCCATGAACCGCCGCGGCAATAGCGCCGCCGCCAAGAATATCCGAAGGATAATGCATCCCCGCAAACAACCGGGAAAAGGCAAGCAGCCCTGCCAGGCATGCCATCCACCGGCATCCGGGCATACGATCCCGCAGAAGCTGAAAGGCCACGGCCGCGCCGTTCATGGCATGATTGCTCGGAAAAGACGCATTCGCTTTGTGCCCTGTAAAATTCCAAATCTGCCGGTCCCGGGTAAAAGGCCGCCCCCGATGCCACAGCTTTCCGACAGCAAGGGAAATCACGGAGCATAGGCAGACCGCAAGGAACGCCGCCACGCAGCTCTCCCGCCGATGTTTTTGATTCTTCCCCGGCGCAAACCAAAGCAACATCCCATAAATTAAAAATGCCCAATGACCGTAACGGGTAATCAGATCCATCATGAGATCCACGGGGCGCGCCTGTCCCGCCAATTTATTAATCTGTCTCACAACGTCCAATTCGGAATCCATGAAAATACCTCTTGGGAAAATAAACTGTCTTTCCAAAGACGATTCCTGCCGAAACCGCCCGGATTTCTACCTAAATTTCATAATTATACTTGCATTTTAACATAATCAGCCGATGAATAAAAATCGACACGCTCCCGACGCTAAGAAGAGACTTACAAACACCTTTCCGGCTTTGGCAAACAAAAACGGCGCCTCACAAACGCCGTTTGCATAAATATATTTCTCTGTTTTGTTTCTTCCGCCCGTTACTCTTTCTTTGCCCCATCCATTTCTTTCTTCTCTTCCCGTTTCTTCACCGCTTCATTCTCCTTTTCTTTCAGCCTCTCCATGTATCCGCTTCGGCGAAGAATCGTGGATACAAAAGCCACAACGGTGCAGACCGCGATAAAGAGATTCACCAAAGTAAAGCCGTCGACGAAACCTATTTTATAAATAACGTAGCACGCCACGATTACGAGAAAGATATCATTGAATCTGAACATAGCCGCCCCCTATTTCCTTAACCATACAAGAAAGCAAGGTTTGCCGTCAAGATGAAAAAATTATTTTTTTCGGTGATATAATATAAATTATTATCAAATCTATGAGAGGGTTCTATGAAATACATCGGTTCCGCTTTTGCTGTTTTTCTTTTATCCGCGCTGCTACTTTCCGGATGCAATGCAGGCAAGCCTGCCGTCCCGGCCAAGACAGCCGCCGTTGAGGAAGAAAATACGCAAAAAGAAAAGGCTCCCGCCTTGCAAGCCGCCCGCCTGGGAGATACGCTTGATATCTGGACCGCCGCCTATGGCGCGCCTGCCGGAGACACAGTTTATATGAAAAGATTCAATAATGGTACCGTGACGGTCATTGTTTTTAAAGAGCATATCGTAAACATCACGCTGTCCGATCCTGCCGGTCCGTCAAAGGCACCACAGGACTATAAAGATTTCATTCCGGAAGACAGCATCCTTCAAAACACAAAGGAAGAACAGGATGAAAAAGGCAGCTACAAAACAGAAATGTACACCAGCTTTTCTCTCGAAAAGGCATTCCCCCTGTCGGAAGGGAAATTTGCTGTAATCACAGCGCAAAGCAGGACAGATGGAAAATACCTTGTCACAGTCATCGACTGCACGCCATTGTCCCAATGAATCCATTCTATGCAAACCATAACAGACTGTAACAAAATATTTCTGCATTTTATTACGGCTCTTTACTCATGCCTTTTCAGCAGGCAACTAAAAACCGCTTTCTGCAGTTTGACATAAAGGTCACTACAGAAAGCGGTTTTATTATGTATAAAAATAACAAACCGGGCAGGGAGCCGTTCTCTCGGGATAATCATCCGCCTGCCGTTTTAAATCATCAGCATACCGCATCAAGGAGCCGTCTGGTATAAACGGTTTTCGGCCGGGTGATCACTTCTTCGGTGCTTCCTTCTTCCACCAGTTCTCCTTCATTCATGATAAGGATGCGGTCGCTTATATTGCTTACCAGCGGAAGATCATGTGTAATGAATAAAATGCTTACGTTATGGATCCTGCGCAGATGCATAAGGAGCTCCACAATTTTTGCCTGTGCGGAAACGTCAAGCGCCGAAGTGGCTTCATCGCAAATGAGAATTTCCGGATGGACGGACATCGCTCTGGCTATCGCCGCACGCTGGCACTCGCCGCCGGAAAGCTCATGGGGATATTTTTCCGCATAGTCCCCGGGGAGTCCTACATCTTCCAGAAGACGGGCCGCTTCTTTACCGGCGGTATGCTTCTTTTCTCCGCAAAGACGGCAGAGCGTATCCGAAATGGACTCACCGATTTTCCTCCGCGGATTGAAAGAGCCGACAGCATCCTGAAATACCATCTGCACTTTGGTATACACTTCTTTCTGCGCCTGCCGTTTCAGGCGGACAATCGATCGGCCGTCAAGAAATATATTTCCTCCCGTCGGCTGATACAGTCCGGTAATCAGTTTCGCAATAGTCGATTTCCCGCTGCCGCTTTCCCCGATAATGCCAAGAACTTCATTTTTATGAAGAGAAAAGCTTACATTTTTCAAAGCATGCACGATGTATTCACCATCGTTAAAGGTCATCGTCAGGTTTTCACAAACAAGGATTTCCTCCATCATGCCTCCTTTTCCATGCCATATGCCAGTTTCGGCACGGCGGCCATGAGCGATTTCGTGTAGGGATGCTGCGGGTTTTCAAGAACTTCTTTCGTCTTCCCCATTTCCACGATTTCCCCTTTATAAAGCACCGCCACACGATCCGCCAGATGTCTGGCCACGCCGATATTATGGGTAATAATGATCATGGCGGTATGGAGGGTGTTCCGGAGCATGAGAAGTTCTTCTAGAACCTGTTTCTGCACGGTGGTATCCAGCGCGGAGGTGGGCTCATCGGCAAGAATCAGTTTCGGATGGAGCAGCACGGCAAGGGCAATCACCACACGCTGCGCCATTCCGCCGGAAAGTTCAAAGGGATAGGCATTCAGTATCCGTTCCACATCGGTCAGTCCGATCCGCTTAAAAACAGAAGCAATCAGTTCGTCCATTTCTTTTTTCTCCATCCGCCTGTGGGCAAGGATGGTCTCATAGAACTGGACACGCACTTTCCGCGTGGGATTCAGGGAATCGCCGGGATGCTGAAACACATAGGCTATCTCTTCTCCCTGGCGTTTCCTTTTTTCCTCCGCCTCCATATGGAGCAGGTCTTCCCCATCGAAAGTGACTGTTCCTGTATAGACATCGGTCCTGAGGCCTTTCACTTCCGAAACGGCTTTCAGAAGCGTCGTTTTCCCGCTGCCGCTTTCCCCGACGACGCCCAGTATTTCACCGGGCATCAGTGTAAGGGAAATATCACGGATGACCGTTTTGCCGCCATAACCGGCGCTGAGGTCTTGAATTGTCAGTAATGGCTGCATAGATTTCTCCCGCTTATTTTTCGAGGTCTTTCGTCACCTGGTAATAATCATTCGGTGTAATCAGGTAGCCTTTGACATTTTTGCCCATGCCTACCTGGATCGTATTGAATCCGACAAAATCCATGGCCGCGTCATCAATGACCGCCTGCTGGATCTTATGGACAAGCTGCATCCTTGCCTCGCCGTCAGACAGTTTCTGCAACTCTTCCAGCCATCCCTGCACTTCCGGATTATTGTAGTGCCCAAAATTGACTTTGCTGTCCTTGTCATAGGCATTGTAGAGGAAATCGTAGGGATCTCCCACCGGCATGGTGACTACATAATAGAGAGCGATATCGAAATCCCCCGGCGCGAAGAAGGTTGCTTTTTCAAAATTCTTAATCTGGACATCAATGCCGATCTGCTTCAGCTGAGCCTGCATTTCCGTAGCAATGGGAGCTATCGCGGCGCGCTTATAAACGGAAAACTGTACAGTAAGCGGCTTCCCGTCCTTTTCCACGATACCGTCGCCGTTGGTATCTTTATATCCCGCATCAGTAAGAATCTGTTTCGCCTTGGCAGCGTCAAACATACGGGGTTTCAGGTTCTTCGCACCATAAACGCTGTCATCGGGAAACGCGCTGTAAGCAGCGGACACAGCACCCTTCATCAATTTTTCTCCAATGTCTTTTTTGTTCACGCCGTACATGATTGCTTCACGGACAGCCTTATCCTGCATTTTGTTCAGATTGAAATACATCTGGTACACGCGGGGCTGTGCCACTCTCTTCACAACAAGGTTGTCTTTTTTCGCGATATTTTCCGCAGCGTCTACGGTCAAATCCTGGGCGATATCCACTTCGCCGCCCTGGAGAGACATGGCAAGCGCATTTGCATCAGTAACTTTGGTGTATTCCACGCCGTCAGACTTGACTTCCCCGCCCCAGTACTTCGGATTCTTTTTCATAACCGCTTTTTTATTGCTCTCATACGATGCCATCACGAATGGGCCCGTACCAATCGGCGCTTTTTCAAAATCTTTCGTATTCGCCACGTCGATAATGGTCGCATAAGGATCCGCCAGGTCATTAATCAGGGTAAGGCGCGGTTTTTCCGTCTTAATGACGACAGCGTCCCCGTCAACAGTATAAACGGCGGTTTTCAGGAAACCGGCGCGTTCATTCATGTCGCCCACACGTTTCAGGGAGTCAATCACTTTCTGCGGTGTCATGGCCTCCCCGTTGGAGAATGTCACATTCTTTTTCAGCGTGATTTTCCAGGTCAGATCATCTATCTTTTCAAACTTTTCAGCAAGCCAGGGTTCAATCTTGAGACCATCCCCTACTTTAAACAGTGTCTCGCCGACACCGTAGCGGACAATGTACCAGCCATCCCATCCTTTTGCCGGATCCATGGACGAAGAAGATACGGATACTGTCCCCGCCACACGGACGATTTTATCCGCCGCCGCTTTCTTATCATCACCGCAGCCGCTGATAAAAACGGAACAGGCCGTTACCGCTGCCAATCCTGCAGCAATCCATCTCTTTTTCATGTTTTTTCCTCCTAAAAAATATAATTATTTTTCATTTTTCGGATCCAGTAAATCTCTGACCTGGTCACCGAATAAATTAAAAACAAGCATAACGGAAACCATGACAGCACTCGGTGCGAGAGCCACCCACGGCGCATTCTGAAGACAATAGCGTCCTTCGCTGATCATGGATCCCCACTCCGCTTCCGGTACCTGCACCCCGAGTCCGAGAAATGACAGCCCGGCGAGCCCCATCATCATACCGCTTACATGGAGCGTCGCGGTAACGATAAGCGGTCCCGCGATATTCGGCAGAATGTGGAGAAATATGATCTCCCTGTCACTGCACCCGCCAAGGCGGGCGGCATGGATAAATGTTTCTTCTTTAATAGCAATAGTCGAGCTCCGTGCCAGCCGGGCATACTGGGTCCACGCTGTCAGCACGAGAGCGAACATGGCATTCAAAAGACTTCCGCCTAAAATGCCCGCCACGGCAATCGCCAGAAGGATATCGGGAAACGCAAGAAATACATCGGTCACCCGCATAAGACAGGCGTCCGTTTTCCCGCCGAAATAGCCGCCCATAAGACCTACGAAGCTTCCCAATGTCCCTGCGCAGGCAATAATGGCAAATGCGGCAAAGATGGAACTGCGGCTGCCCACCATCACGCGGGAAAGCACATCGCGCCCATGATTGTCAGTACCGAATAAATGATTCATATCCGGCGCGGCAAGGATATTGTCGGAATGGGTCAGATAGGGATCATTAGGTGCCAGGTACGGCGAAATCAAACTGAAAAGAATGATAAACAGGATAATGCCGAGAAGACACCACATACTTTTGGAAATCCGTTTTGCAAAAAGATCCATAGGTCCTCCTATATATCTTTAATTTTCGGATTAAAAACAGTATAAGAAATATCGGTGAGCAGATTGACCACCATGAAAGCAGATGCCATCCATACGATGACCGCCTGTACCACAGGATAGTCTCGCTGGCTGATCCCTTCCATAATAAGACTGCCGAGACCGGGCCAGGTGAAAACGGTTTCCACGATGACCGTTCCGCCCAGAAGAGAGCCGAGGGAAATACCGGTGAGCGTAATCACCGTTACCATAATATTTTTCAATACATTCTTATACAAAATGGTCGTTTCGGAAAGTCCGCGGGAACGAAGTCCCACCACATACCCCTTGCCCAGCTCATCAAGCATGGCGGCACGAATCTGCCGGATATAACGGGACGACATGACCAGCGCCAGCGTAAGCGCAGGAAGGATAAGGCCTATAGGCTTTGTCGTCGCCAGCACAGGAATCCACCCGAGACGGTAGGAAAAAATAAACATGAGGCAAAGGGCGATGATAAAGTTGGGAAGAGCATTTCCCACAAACGCCATGACACGGATCACATAATCAAACTTGCTGTTCTGCATGGCCGCCGTGAGTATCCCTACGGGAATCGAAATGCAGAGAGTCAGCAAAAGAGAAGCGCCCGCCATTTTCAATGTATAGGGCAGCGCTTTCAAAATCTGATCCAGCACGTCAGCGTCAGTAATATATGATTTTCCCATATTTCCGTGAAGGATATTCCACAGCCAGTCACCGTACTGTATAAGAAGCGGACGGTCAAGGCCCATGGATCTCCGCATGGACTCCATGATTTCAGGACTGACGGAAATGCCGCCTGCCGACATACGCACGCTCACGGGATCGCTTGGCGATAAATAGATTAAAAGGAACGCAAGAAAAGTAATCCCCAGCAGTACGGGGATAAATTGCAAAACACGTCTGACAATGCTTCGCCGCATTCGTTTGCTTCTCATGTAAATTCCATCCTTACCGATCCAGCATCCGCTTAATCTGCGAATAAATTTCAATTCGTTCTACAGCATATCATATTTTCTAATTGTTATCAAATAAAAGGTGGTTTTCTTTTATTGTTTCCGCAGTAAATTTTTATCATATATTCTAAATGATGAGTAACGGTAAGCGCCATAGTAGCAAGAAACGGAAAACGTCATTCGGGGTATTGGCAAAGGATTAGTTATGAAGATGACGATTAAGGTGAGATGTCATCCTGAACAAATGCGAAGGAGCTGTACCCGTGGTGAGGAAAACGGTAAAAATAATTTTGTGATAAACAGAAAAGAAACCGCACAGTGTCATCAGTGTAATAGATTCTTCACTCCGTGTCACCGTTCTGCTTACCCATTTTCCCACACAGCATTCTTACCCCCGTTCTGAATGACGATTGGGGGAAAGCGTTACTAACGATGGAGAGCGGAAAGCATCATAATGACACTAACAGTAAAGCGTCATCCTGAACGAATGTGAAGGATCTGCACCCGTGGTGAGGAAAGCGATAAGAAGATAAAAGCTATCAGCTGTGAGCTGTCAGCTGCAAGCTAACTATTCTTTTACGATTTAAATCATTACGACAAGCGAGTATCCTCAATCGCACACTGCGTGCGCCAGCAGCTCCTTCTGACGGCCGGCTCCATGATCCTTGTATAAGACACGTTAAGGCTTCATAATGAGAAAAACGTTAATCGTCATCCTGAACGAACGTGAAGGATCTATTGCCGTGGTGATGAACAGTGCTACCGCAAATGTATTCATAAAATCATTCCAACACAAAAAAATCCCCTGAAGTTTCCTTCGGGAGATTTCATCATCTGTCAATATTTGTCGCCGTATAGTTCCTTATTTCGCTCAATAATGGACATGATGCGGCTTGCCGTCTCTTCAATGGCTTTATTTGATACATCAAGGACGGTGCAGTGAAGCTGATGCATGACTTCTTTGGCATAAGCCAGCTCATCTTCAATGCGCTCGATATCAGTGTAATTTGCCGTTCCTGAAAATCCGAGCGCTTTCATTCGTTCTCTTCTGATTCCGTTCAGTTTGTAAGGGTCAATAATGAGGCCGATCAGACGATAGGGAGGCACCTGGAATATTTCTTCCGGTATCTGCACTTCCGGCACAAGGGGCAGGTTTGCCACCTTGTACTTTTTGTGCGCCATATACATGGACAGCGGCGTCTTTGATGTGCGGGACACACCGATGAGAACCATGTCCGCTTTTGCGAAGCCTGCCGGATTTTTTCCGTCATCATAGCGGACAGCAAATTCGATGGCTTCCACTTTCTTAAAATATTCTTCATCAAGACGGTGGATGATTCCCGGTTTCATGCGGGGCTGCACCCCTGCCACATCAGTCACCATATTCATCATGGGACCTAAGATATCCACATAACGGACATTTTTTTCATGGGCTATCCGTTCAAAGTCGGCACGGAGTTCTGGACTGACCAGTGTGTGACAGACCACAGCCCCCGCCTGTGCCGCTTCATCAATAATTTTTTCTATCTGATCCGTATGACGGATAAAGGGCACACGGTGAATCTCAATATCCGTGTCGTACTGGCCGATGGTCGCCTTAGCCACACTTTCCGCCGTTTCTCCAAGAGAATCGGAAACGACATAAACCTGCGGTTGTTTTGCCATTTATTATTTTCTGCCGCCTTTCCCCAGTTCCAAAAAGAGACGGGTGATATTCGTTTTCGATACACGCCCGATAAGAACAAATTTCCTGTCATTTCCCACATTTTTAAAAGTCCCTACAGGAAGACAATCGACTTCATAATCCATCATCTTCTGTGCGATGGATACAAGATCCTCTTTCGGTTCAGCATAAATCATTTTCGAACGGGATGTCATTACCATGGAAATCGGCACTTTTGCCAAATCATCACGGCCCATGGCCGCTTTCAGAAGATCTTTCCTGGAAACGACGCCCTGTATGTCATCTTTCTTTCCCACGAAAAGCGTACCGATATCTTCGGTGAACAGGAGAACCGCCGCGTCATAGGCATTGGATTCCGCTCCGACAAGTATCGGGCGGGACATACAGTCTTCCGCCGTGCAGGAACGGATTTCAGCAGCCGCGGGATCTTCTCCGCCCCCAAGGTAATAGTAGCCGAGACGACGGCGGGCAGCGATTACCTCTCCTGAAAGAAGAACCGCCAGATCTCCACGCAGCGCGCTCCTCGTCACATGGAGACGCTGTGCGATCATTTCCCCTGTGATAGGACCGTTTTCCCGAACGATCCTCGTGATTTCCTGTTGTCGGCCGGTAAGCTGCATAATTTCCCTTCTCTCCTTCTTCCGCAAAGCGGAACTGTGGCGGAGGACATGTCAACTTTCCCATGCCCTCTGCCATTATTTTAAAATCAAAGTTCGTAATCTTCCTGGTCTACGACACCTCTGCCCGTCGCCGCATCCAGCATCAGGCGCTGCTCGATGCGGGCTACATTCAACCGGGTACTCTTCACCATATCCGGGTTGACGGATATATAGTCAATTCCGCTCTTTACGAGGAATTCCGTAAAGTCGGGATATACGGACGGCGCCTGTCCACAGATGGATACGGTCTTGCCGTCTCTGTGCGCCACTTTGATCAGGTGGCGGATAGCCCTCTTGATGGCCAGATTACGTTCATCAAAGAGAGAAGCTACGGTATCATTATTTCTGTCGCATCCCAGAATAAGCATAGTTAAATCATTGGAGCCGATGGAATAGCCGTCAACAAATTTATTGAAACGGTCTGCCAGGAGAATATTGGCCGGAATTTCCGCCATAAGGAGAAGTTTGAAGTCCGGACCGCGTTCCAGTCCTTCTTCTCTCATAATGGCCGTTACTTTTTCTGCTTCATCAACGGTGCGGCAGAACGGAATCATGCAGTTCAGATTTTTCAGGCCGTATTCTTCGCGGACTTTTCTGACCGCTTTCAGTTCCAGGCGGAACGCATCGGTATATTTCGGATCATAGTAACGGGAAGCGCCTCTCCAACCAAGAAGGTCTGCCGGTTCTTCCGGTTCGTACTTATCGCCGCCCTTGAGATTTCTGTATTCGCCGGATTTGAAATCGGAGAAACGGAGAACAACGGGACGCGGAGCAAGGGCGCGGCATACTTTGCTGATGCCTTCCGCAAGCATATCTACCACTTTTTCCGGCCGGCCTGTTTCGATCAGGTACAGCGGATGTTCATGAATAAAGGTGGTCCAGATAAATTCTTCCCGCATGAGTCCGATACCGTCACAGGGAAGCGACGCATATTTATCAGCCAGATCGGGATCGCCGAGATTCATAAGAACGCGGGTGCCTGTAGGCGGGAAATATTCGGCAGCTACTGCCGCTGTACCTGCTGCCTGGGCAGCGGGCGTTCCTTTCTTCACAAGATCGGCAACAATGCCGTCATAAATAATGCCGTTGCGTGCATCAATGGTAATATCCTGTCCCGTTTTCAGCACGCCTGTCGCTTCTACACTGCGGCTCTTTGTTCCGACAACACAGGGGATTCCCAATTCGCGGGATACAATGGAAGCATGGCAGGTCATACCGCCGGCATCAGTTACAATAGCGACAGCCTTCTTCATAGCGGGAACCCAGTCGGGAGACGTCATGGTAGTGACGAGAACTTCGCCTTCCTTAAAGGTATCGATGTCTTTCGGGTCGGTAATGACATGGCATTTGCCTGCCGCCATACCCGGGGATGCGGGAAGTCCTTTTACAAGTACATTGTGATCAGTTGTCATGACTGTTTCTTCCTCCGATTTCTTTTCTTTATTTTTCTTGGACCAGACTGTTTCAGGGCGTGCCTGGAGAATCCAAAGGCGGTCTTTGTGGTCGACAGCCCATTCCATATCCATATAGCAGCCGTAATGTTTTTCAATACGTTTTGCGTAATCCGCCAGCTGGGCAATCTGTTCATCGCTTATAACCTGCGCTTTGGCACGTTCCGGTTCCACTTTTCTTTCTTCCACATCGCCGCCTTCTTTGCGGATCAGTTCGATGGATTTTTCATTGATGCGGCGGGAAGTAATGGTAAGAGAATCTTTATCCACGACAAAATTATCGGGTGTTACGGTACCCTGCACGATGTATTCGCCAAGCCCCCAGGAACCTTCGATCATGATGCTGTCATCAGTGCCGGTCGCCAGGTTGACGGTGAACATGACACCTGCCGCTTTCGCATCGGCCATCATCTGGACGGCGGCGGAAAGCGCTACATTTTCATGGTCAAAGTTTTTCTTCGCACGGTAATAAACGGCACGGTCGGTGAAAGTGGACGCATAGCATTCCTTTACTTTCCGGATAACCATATCCCGCCGGGTGACGTTCAGGTATGTATCCTGCTGCCCGGCAAAAGAAGCATCCGGCAAATCTTCCGCGGTAGCAGAGGAGCGGACGGCGACGAAAGGATTCTTTTCGCCCACCTTTTCGGCAAGTTCTTCATAAGCCTTTCCAATCTGTTCGGCAAGGTCTTCCGGCATAGTGGCAGAGCAGATGCTTTCACGGATTTTTGTACAGACTTCATGGAGCTCTACGGAATCTTCCACATCCTGCAGTTCCTGAAGCATCTTATGAATTTTCTTATTCTGTCCCGTCTTTTCCATGAAATAGCGGTATGCGCTGGCTGTTGTCGCATATCCGTATGGAACAGGTACATCCACGGAAGAAGTCAGTTCCCCCAGAGAAGAGGATTTCCCTCCTACCAGTCCCACGTCCGCGCGGCGCAGCTCATCAAACCACAGTACATAAGCATTTTCTCTTGCGTCCATCATGACCCTCCTTAGTCAATGAATGATATGTAAAAACGTATACTATATTCTTTACATCAAAAATTATAGTATACCACTAATATAAAAAAGTCAAATAGAAAAGGTTTGCAGAACCATCTTATTTACGGAATGGACATACACATAAAATTCCCATTTTATTCATTTATCTTAGTTCGGCCAATTCCACACAAAAGAAAAGCAATAAGCGTATATTAAATATTTCATTAAGGCCGTCTTTTACAACAGAAAAAACGCTTCTCCGAAGAAAAGCGCTTTCTACTCTATTATATTATTCTATTTATTTACATACCGAAAATGAAGTACCGTGTCTCAAGGTAACACCCTGCCACAAAAAGAGACAGAAGCATCAGCGGAAAGCACCATTTCATAAAAGCGGTAAAGCTGATATTGAACCCTTCTTTTGCCGCGATAGCCACCATGATCACATTCGGTGAAGCACCAATCATAGTACCGTTGCCGCCGAAGCACGCACCGGTCGCAAGCGCCCACCACATATAATCCGCATGGGGCAGATTCATGAGAGACTGCATATCCTGGATCAGAGGAATCATTGTCGCCGTGAAAGGAATATTGTCAACGAAAGCGGAAGCTACACCGGAAAGAAGCAAAATGAGGAAGGTAATCAGGTGGCTGTCGCCGTCCACCATTTCGATACCCTTTTCCGCAATTGCCGTAATGACGCCGGCATTTTCCATGCCCCCCACCAGAATGAAGAGCCCCATGAAGAACATGAGTGTGTCCAGATCCACCTCTTTAAGAGCATCTTCCGGATTGATACCACAGAAGAGCAGTGCCGCCATACCGCCCGTCATGGCGACCGTTGCCGATTCCAGACCGAAATGGGAATGGACAACGAAGCCGAGGACCGTAAACGCAAGAACCATAAGCGAACGGCTGAAAATAGATTTGTCTTCCACGCCGGACATAATATCAATTTTTTCCAGCTCTTTCGCACTCATACGGACACTGGAAAAATCATTCTTGAAAATGAGAAGAACCGCAATCAGGATAACAATGACCGTAATGACAACGACCGGAGCCAGATTTATAAGGAAGTCATTGAAATCCAGGTGTGTCGCGGAACCGATCATGACGTTTGGCGGATTCCCGATCATAAGTGCCGTACCGCCTATGTTGCACATCAATATTTCAGAAATCAGAATAGGCACGGGAGACATACGGAGCATGCGGCACAGGGAAATCGTCATGGGCGCGATCAGGAGTGCCGCCGTGACAGAATCAATGAGCGCCGCCCCCACCGCCGTAACGATAGAAAGCAAAATCAGCAGCTCCCGCGGAGATCCCTTTGATTTCTTCAGCGCCCACAACGCAAGTACCTGAAAGAAACCGGATTGCTTCACAACGGAAATCAAAATCATCATCCCCGTCAAAAGTCCCAGTGTATTGAAATCGATAAATTCTGTAATCGCCTGCTCCTGCGTAACGAGACCAAAGTAAATCATAGCGCCGCCGCCGGCAAGAGCACAAATCGTACGATGTATTTTCTCTGACATAATGCCCGCATAAGTCATGAGAAAAATAAAAATCGCCAAATAAAACTGTACTGAGCTGCTCATTCTTCCAATCTCCTTTCATCCCCCCGGCGGGTGTCTGTCCGCATCCGGGATGAATCGAATTTTATTTTATCACAACCATCAGAAAAAACAATGATTTTCTTTATATATATATTCATCTCATAATCAATAGAAATTAATCTGCCTTCCCTTCATGATAGAAAGATGCAGTAATCATTAATATGTAAAAACTCTCGCATAAATTTAAACCATGAAATCTGCAGTCCACAGACAGATACACATACAAAAATGCGTGTCTGCGGTACAGCACCGTTTAAAAATACCAATAAAAAAACGCGGCTGTCCGCGCGATATATTGGCAGGGGTAGGTGGAGTCGAACCACCGATAACGGAGTCAAAGTCCGTTGCCTTACCGCTTGGCTATACCCCCATTATGGAAAATGGATCCTCTCCTGCAAACCGTATAGATTTGTGTAAAAAAAATGGGGCGAGTGGTGGGGGTCGAACCCACGCATAACGGAGCCACAATCCGCCGTGTTAACCACTTCACCACACCCGCCGCATCTTGTCATACAGCACCTGCTGTATAACGGAATGTATTATACCATGCTTGCCCACAGGCGTCAATATTTCAAGTTTCCGGAGAAAAGCTCTTGTACGCGGTGGATCCCTTCTACTTTTTCTCTATCTTGCCCGGAGCTATATAATAAGAAGAGTAATAAAACCTGTAGGAGGTCCTATGTCTCTTAAATTTCATGAAATGACGATTGATGCTTACCTATCCGCTCTCGGTTCTACGGCTCCCGCTCCCGGCGGCGGTGCTGCTGCGGGACTCATCGGAGCACAGGCCTGTGCCTTGGGAGAAATGGTTTCCCGCCTTTCTTCCTCCGAAAAGAATACTGATGATTTCCGTGAAAAAGCAGAGCAGTATGCCGCCATTTTCGAATCAGCCCGCTCTATTTTCCTTGATTTGATGGATGAAGATGCAAAAAACTTCCGTGAATTGATGGCGCTTCTCCAATCACCAAGGGATCCTGCCGATACGAAGCGGAAAGAAAATCTGGAAGCGGCTTTCAAAAAATCGGCGGAAGCGCCTTATCAGATGGCGGAAGCCATGAGCGGACTGCTCCCCGCATTTACCCAGCTCCTGCTTCACTGCAATAAGAATGTCATCACTGACGCGGTTATCGCTGCGGAACAAGCCATTTCCTGTATCCGTGCGGCCAGATTGAATGTGGAAATCAATGCGAAGTACGTAAAAGATGAATTTTACGCCCGGGAGATGAAGGATTCTTACCTCACCTGGGAAAACGCTATTTCCGCTATCGACGCAGTACTCACTTACCAGGTTAAACTTTAATTTTCAGGCTGCAACATCTTCGCGGCTTATTTCTATCGGAAAGATTATGGACTCTCAATCGGAAAAGGCGGAAAGAGAAGAATCCCGCCTGCAGTTTAACAAACAGCTTTTCAAAACATATCTCGCTCTTGATCACTGGCGCCGGTTCCGTCTCCGCCTTTTTCTGGAAGGAATCCTCGTCGGAATCGCCGGTGGTCTTTTGATTGCCCTTTTCCGTTTCCTCCTGGGACTGGCTGATACCTATCGCCGCCGTCTGTTTCAGGAAATCATTATCCCGTCTTTCAGGATTTCCGATTTCCTCCCCCTCCTTTGGTGGCTGGCAGCACTTTTCTTCATCGGCGGCGTACTTTACGGCATGTGCCGATACGCTCCCATGGCTTCCGGGTCGGGGATTCCGCAGGTGAAGGGTGTCATTCTCGGTTTCTTCAAAATGAAATGGTTCCGCATTCTCTGGGTAAAAATCACCGCAGGTGCTTTAGGCATCGGCGCGGGCTTGTCTCTGGGCCGTGAAGGGCCGTCTATTCAAATCGGCGCCGTTGCCGCCCAGGGCTTGAGCCGCCTCATGGGACGGACACGCATGGAGGAACGGTACCTCATTACCAGCGGCGCCAGCGCAGGTCTTGCGGCGGCGTTTAACGCTCCCCTGGCGGGAACGATGTTCGCTTTGGAGGAGCTCCACCGCAATTTTTCGGGCGCTGTCCTTCTCCCTACAATGGCTTCCGCTATTTCCGCCACCATTGTGTCCCAGTTCTTTTTCGGATCGGCGACAAGTTTTTCCTTTCCTCTTCTTGTCCATCTGCCGTCGGAATACTTGTGGTGTGTAGTGCTTATTGCCGTTTCCTGCGGTTTTGCAGGTATCGTTTTCAATTACGGCCTGCTCCATATGGACGCTTTTTATGGTCTTCCTATCTTCAGAAGCCAATATATGAAAATCATGTTTGCCCTCTTTGCAGCGACGATTCTTGCTTTCACACTGCCCGATGTCTTGGGCGGAGGAAATTTCCTGGTCGATTCGCTGGCAAAAGCACGGTACGGTTTCGGATTCCTTGCGGCGCTTCTTCTGGCAAAATTTCTTTTCACCCTCATCAGTTACGGCTGCGGCGTTCCCGGCGGTTTTTTCCTGCCTCTTCTCGTCATCGGCGCCCTCATCGGCTCCCTGGAGGGGGAATTCCTCATCTCTGCAGGCATTTTATCCGCCCTCTACCTGCCAAACATTATTATCATTGCCATGGTCGCTTTCTTTGCCGCCAGTATCCGCGCTCCCATTACGGGGACGATCCTCATTCTGGAAATGACAGGTGACTTCCATCACCTCACGGCGCTTGCCCTCGCTTCCGCCGTAGCTTATGTCACAGCGGAACTGCTGAAAGGCCAGCCGATTTATGATTCTCTCTTGAAAAAATCCCTGTCCAATGGTTCTACGCCCGTTTCCGACGAAGAAAGAAATATTCTGGAAGTTCCCGTAGGCAGCGGTTCCATCCTCGAAAACCGGACGGTGGAGGAAATCCCCCGTCTGTCTCACACGGTACTCGTCAATATCAAAAGGCAGGGGGCAGATATGATTCCCGACCCTGATACAAAACTTCTCTCCGGTGATTTCCTTTACTTCCTTACAGAAAGCAGGCATACGGAAGAAATCCACCGCCTCTGCGAGGCACAGATTCCCAAAGACCATATCCGGTAAATTGAAAAGCGCTTGGACTGTTTGGTTGCAAACGCTTTTTTTGTCCTAATTTTCATTCAGAGAAACAATATACCGCTCCACCATCTCCGCCAGATTCCCGTTCGCTTTCAGACCGGGAGCAAGAGAAATGAAACGAAGACTGAAATCCTCATCTCCGCGGGGAGGTATTTCTTTCGGAAAAACCGCCCACACTTCTTTTACAGGCCGGCTGTTCCTGAGAGAATCGCCCTCTTCCATGCCGCGGTAAAATTTCGTATTCATATCGCGGTACGCGTTGAACTGGGTACGGATGCCTGCACTTCTTGCCGCGTCGCGCCACAGGAAAAAAATGTCACGGTATTTAAAATCTGCCACGAGAGAGCCATAATACGCTCCGTTCCGATAGTAGTCCATGCGGAGATCGGGACGGCGGTGGACATTATTCGTATAGAGGGGATCCGTTTCCCTGTCGGTGTCCGATGCATGCTGGGGCACAGTGCCGTCATAAATGAGACGGATCTTTTCATCATTCCTTGACAGAGTAATTTCCGTTCCTTCTTCCAGGCTGGACAGACGGTACTTCCCGTCTTCCTGCACCACGGCAGGGCCCGTCGCCAGCTCCCACCCCTTTTCTTCCAGCGCCTTGATGAATTGGAGGAAACACCAAAGTTCGTACAGTTTGTCTGTCCTCTTCCACTGGAATTGATAGAAAGATGATACGGAAAGACTGTCGGCAGGATTTCTCAAATTTCTGTACAGCCTGTACAAAAGGGAATAACGGGGGTCAAGAAAAACAGTCATGGGCAGTGTTTCGGGCATTCCGCTTTCTGCTTCATGAAACCAAGTCGCCTCTGCCACCATCCGGATCGCATTTCGTATATGCACCGCCCGGGCCCGGTATTTCTCAAAATGAGAAAGCGCATTGGCCCCGTTTTTAAAATCTCGGTTTTTATAGTACCCCGCATTGGCATCCTGTACTTTTCCCAACCGCCGTGCATGATCGTCAATTTCCTGTACAAAAGAACGGAGATTTTCATCCAGCTTTTGTAAAATAGCTTTGGCAAAACGATTCTCCGCCACGTTCCAGGTCACTTCCGAGCAAATGACAGGCAGGACGGGCGTCCCTTCCCGCGACTTTCCCGCTGCACAGCGGATATGGGCGCCTGCGGCATCCCGATTGCTCCTTACGACACCCTGTTTGCGGACAATGCGGGAATTTGCCGTACGCGCCAGTTCCCCCAGCACCTGCACGACACGGTCCGACTCTTCGCTGATGGCATAGAAACGGAGCAGCATGGCAGATTTCAGCCCCAGTTCGCCTTCCATGGAACGGGAAATATGGATACTCCGTTTCATAAAATCGAAGGAAAGATCTTTTATTTCCTCTACCAGTTCCTCACGCATAGCCTGCCAGCTCTGCCGTCCCATGAACTTGGGGGCGATTTCCAAAAGCCCCCGCCATATTTTTCCCGCGCCTGTCACGGTAATCACATAGTAACCGGGAACAAGCGGGAAGTCTCTCCCCTCAAAAAGAAGGAACGGTTCTCCTTTCCATCCTGGGCGGAGATAACTCTGTCCGTCAATCTTTTCCGCATGGGGCAGCGTCACCACATCGAGCCCGTCCATGGTAAAACGGAAATCGGGAGGCCCGTCGAAGCGGAGCCAGATATCCTGATTTTCCACAAGACTCACACCGGCAGTTTCTTCTAAAACCGCTTCTTCTCCGTTTACAAACCGGGTAACCGGGTAAACACGGCCACCGTCGCCTTTTGTAATAAAAGAAAGCCTGAAAGGCAGTTTCTTTTCACGGCGGTTCCTTCTCCCCGGCGAAAATATCCGGTTCCGTTTTTCTCCTGACCGTTCAGACCGTGTAATCATACAAATTCAGTTCCTGTGCTTTGGCGCGCAAGGCACGTCGTGATTCCTCAAAATCAGAAAGATCGGAAAAACTGTCAAGCACCTTGACCAAACGGCCTTCCACATCACCTTTATCGGAGAGAGAAAGCAAAGCAGACAGCTGCTGGGCAGAGCCGCGTATTTTGGTAAGTATCCTCTGTACCAGCTGGCAGTCCAGTCCCGCCTCCCGATCAAAACCGTCATTTTCGGGAATATTCTTTAAGTACCTGTCCATTTGGCGCGCCACGCGGAAACCGATACACCCCTGGACACCGCCTTCCCGAAGGGCATCATTCAGTGTATCAAGGAATTCCAACTCCCGCGCCGTGAGTTCCATATCCCCCGTTTTCCGGTAACTTTCAAACTGGGCAAAGGATATTTCCTTCAGATCCGGCGGCTCCGCCTTTTCGGCAGTGAGCCAGTCACTGAATCGTTCCTGATGGAGAGTAATCATGTTCGCGCGGTCGAGGATTTTATCGGAAAAACGGTATGTTGATTCATCCACGTTCACCGTACCGGTGAAAATGACATTTCTTCCGATGGAAATTTCCGCGGGATAGGCGTCTCCATTATAAAGACGCCCCTGGAGCGACGGATTATACAGGCGGATAACAGGATCCTCCTCTTTTTCCAGTACGGAAATAAATTGGGCAAAGTAATGCTCCGCTCTGGCCAGGTTCATTTCATCAAAGCAAACGATATACATTTCCTCCGGATGCCTTTCCGCATCAAGAAGAAGCTCCGCAAGGCCCGTGTCGGCAGGGCGGTAAATCATATTTTTCATATCCGCATAGCCGAGGATATCTCCGTCATCCATCCATGACGGGCGGACAGGCACGACGGCGATGCGGTCATCAGGCAGTCCCAGGGCTTCGCCGTAAAGACGGACAAGGCGTGATTTCCCTGTGCCGCTCATCCCCGATAGGATCGTCAGGCGCGAAGATTTCACGGAAATATGGAAATTGATCAAATCTTTTTCTGCATACAGAAGTCCTTTTGAAGAAGCAAGCGCGGAAAAACGGTTCAGGAATTCATCTTCCCTGTCCGGTTTTTCCTCCGTTTCTTCAGACATTTCTATTTCTTCCACTTTCTCATCGATTGCCTGTCCTTCCTCTCCGGCGGTCACGCTTTCAGAAGTGTCTTTCTCCAAAAGAGAAGGCAGAATATTTCCCAAACCCGCAGGTGTTTCCGCGGCGGACGCAAAGGATACCGTCGGCCTTTCTTCAATGCCGCGGGCGGATAAGATATCCCCGTCAGCCGGCACTTCTTCCATCCCCTCCTTCAAGCGTTCAATATATTCAAAAGGTACGAACCAAAGGGGTGAATTGGCACAGCGGAGAACGTGGCCCGCCATGATTTCGTCAGAGATATCAATCACTTTGTACCCGAGACGGCCTCCGTGAAAATACGCGCCGCCTTCGTCAATGACCGTCTCTTCAAAAGCATCGCCGTCCAAAGGTGCAAAAAGAACAAAGTCGCCCAACTTTCCATCGTGCCGCTCCGCAGCTGCAGCAATGAAGTAGGGCGTAAAATCATTGTTCCAATATTTTTTTGACAGGCCGGGTATAGGTTTCCCCTCCAAAAGATGGCGGCAGAACTTATTAATATCCCCTTCCATCGCTGGCTCTCCCTGCCGTCCAAAAGCAGGAACGGGACGGTAATCTTCATCCTGTTCCATGAAAGGGGTGCGTCCTTCCTTTTTCAAATCATCAAGGACGAAAAACTTATTATTTCTAAGAGCAGGCGTGAATGTCACGAAAGAACCGCCCAGATCTTCCTGCAATCTGGCAAGCGCCTCTTCTTCACCGGCAAAAGCATTGAAACCGTAGCCGCTGCGGCTCATAAATCCGGTAAAGCCGAACCGTGGGCCTTCTCCCATTTCAGGCGGCAGCGATGATAAAGGATCGACAAAAAAGCGGTAATCCTTCACTCCCGCCCGCGGCGTGGATCCCTTGACAAGGGAACGGACGCGGCCAAGAACTTTCCCTTCCGCCTGCCGAAGAGGGAAAGCGGAATTATCCGCCGTAACATTCGGGGTAATAAAATAAGCCATATAAAATTCCTCTTTTCTTATATAAATAACAGGTGCACGAAAATTCGTGACAAATACTAAATGGATCAGCTTTTGATCTGTGGAAAGAATCCTTTCCTTTAATGATGTATCAGATCTCCCTGATACATTTTCATTCTACCATAAAACCGATCTTTCCCACTATTTTATTTTCCTTACACGGACACGCCCCGTGTACATGGCTACCGTAATCATCCGCCCGTATTTCCCATTGTCGGTGGTCAGAAATATATTATATTCTTCTCCTGTTCCCGCGAAACCGTCTTTCCGGAAACGGAGCGAGGCCTTCCCTCCATCCACGCGGATCCCTTTGGGCAGATATCCTTTCGGATTCACGCGCTCTGTCCCTTTCCTCGTGTAATACCGTCCCGTGCCGTCAGTCATTGTTTCACAAAAGAACGTGAGCCCTTCCGACATGGAAGGGTAATCGGCCGACTCATTTTTCGCAAGGATTTCCACCTGCCGTATCGCCGAAGCCACTTCCTCCGCTGCCAGTTCCAGCCTTTTCTCGCTCCGCCATCCCGTGTACAGAGGGATCACTGCCAGCGCCGCAAGCGATAAAATAACCGAAACCAGAAGAGCCTCAAATAAAACAGTGCCACGATGGAAAGAACGGAAGCTGAAATACTTCCGCGCCATATGCCGCCACACCTCCCAACGCGATGAACGGGCAGAAAGGAATCCCCTCCCTGCGGGACATTCTGCCAAAGAAAAGAAGCACCATGCCTGCCATAGCCGCGGAGGAAGCGGAAAGAAACAGGAAAAGCGGTACGGAAACCGGTGCAAGCCATAATGCAGCCGCACCTGAAAGAAATATGTCTCCCGCCCCCATGGCATGCTTTGCCAGCAGAAAGAGAAGCCCGTACAGGCCAAGAACAAAAGCGCAGGATATAAAACCATCCGTCAGACGGCTGTAAAAAACATTGTGCCCCAATCCTGCCGCTGCAAGGAAAACGCTCCAATAATCAGAAACATACCCCGTCTTCCAATCTTCCCAGGCAGGCGGAAGCAAAAGAAGCGTCAAAGAAACGAAAGGACTCCAAAAGAAAACCGCCGAAGCGGCAAGAAAGAAACAGCATAAACCAAGTGGAGAAGAAAATTTCTCTCCAAAAAAAGATTTCTCTTTTCCTCTTTCACTGCAAACCGTTCTTTCCCACTCATCCGCTTCCATATGTCCTCCCGCGCACTGCTCCAATCCCCTGTGTCCTCTCATCATTCTACGTCCAGTATAGGAAATATAAACCGATTATTCAAGCCGCCGGCTCTTCCATGAAACTTGAAAAATCGGGTCAACGTGCTAAGATGGATATATCTATTAAAAGTATTTAACCGTCACACAGGGAAATCATGAATGCAGAAATCATAAAACAAGCGGCGGAAAAAGAAATCGCCTGCCATCCGGATCAAAAGAATATACGATTTAAAATCGATGATACCATTTTCTGGATCAAAAGAAAGTACAGCAATAAAAGAAACCGACTGATAAAGCAGCCTCCGGAAACGGAATTTCTTTTCGAAGTTGCCCGGATTGCCATCGCCGCGAAGGCATGCCCCGAGCTCGTTCCGCAAATCGAAGTACTCACATCCGAATACATGGTCACCCGTGACGGCGGCCCCACGATAGAAGACTGGATGGAAGATCCTGATCTCCCCTTTGAAGAGAAAAAGAAACTCCTCTACCGCATAGGCGCGTCTCTTGCCGCACTCCACAATGCGGGTGTCATCCACGGCCGTCCTGCGCCGCGGGATATCCTGTGCAGCACCGGCGGAAAAATTACGTTTCTCGACTGGGAAAGCCGGCACTACTGCAGCAGGAAAGAAACGCAGAAAATACAAGATTTCCTTCTTCTTCTCCACGGAATCTGCAGAATAAACTACGCAGAAGAAAGAGACTGGCTGGATGCCATTGAAAAAGGCTATACCGATACAGATAAAAATGGGATAAAAGAAAAAGCGGTCCGCTTCCTCCGCGCCCACCCCTTTATCGGCATGCTTACCAAAAAACTCCACCGCTTCCATATGACAGACGTGGAAGCCGCAGAAAAACTCTACCGCCGTTTTTGCTGAAAAATACATTCTAGAAATGTTAAAACACCGCCCTGGCCGTCAGACCTGAATCTGACCTTCAGAGGCGGTTTTTATCCGGCAGAATAATTATCCCTTATACCCCGGACACCCTTTCCGAACCCAGTTACTCAGAGCAGGAGCAAGAATGCTGTGTGAGAAAGACAGGAAGCGAGATAGTGACACAGAGCAAAGAATCCATTACTTTGATGGCGTCTTACCGTTTCCCGTCATTCAGAGCTTTGGCAAAAATGTTTTATGAGAAAAGCGGGAATCAGCAATATGACACAAAGCGAAGAATCTGTTACACTGATGACATTTTACCGCCTTCCTCCTCACGGTAATAGATCCTTCACGTTCGTTCAGGATGACGCTTAACGTTTCCCTCATTATGACGCTTTCCATTCCCTATCGTTAGTGACGCGCTTCCCCTAAATCGTCATTCAGAACGGAGGTAAGAATGCTGTGTAGGAAAGGCAGGAAAGCGGGATAGTGACACAGAGTGAAGAATCTATTACGCTGATGACGTCTTGCCGTCTTCCTCACCACGGTAATAGATCCTTCACATTCGTTCAGGATGACGTTTTACCGTGAGTCCCGATTTTATCAGACAAAAAGGCTGTTGGAAATTCGGCACACGAAAAAAGAATCTTCATTCTAATCTTTCATGTATAATAGCCTCTAGCCGATAGCTCTTAGCTGCTAGTTCTTAGCTCCTAGCTGCTAGTTCTTAGCTTCTAGCTTCTAGCTTCTAGCTGCTAGTTGCTAACTGCTAACTGCTAACTGCTAACTGCTAATAGCTAATGGCTAACAACTGACGGTTTGATACCCTATCCATAAAAAAGAAAGTCCATCGGTTTGATATATCCGACAGACTTTCTGATTTCGACAGCAAAACAGGCTTACTATTTCCTGTTTTCAGTCATACTGCCATACTCCCCTTAATTCGGGAAGAAAGGCCATACCACGGGGATTACCGCAATAGATACTACGAGGCAGATGACAACAAGACCGGTGCCGCACTTGACGAAGTCCATAAAGGAGTACTTGCCCGGGCCGAGAACGAGAGTATTCGGCGGAGTACCTACAGGACTTGCGAAAGCACAGGAGGATGCGATAAGAATCGCCATGAGAACAGCCCGCGGGGACGCGCCGACCTGGGCTGCCAAAGCGATGCCCACAGGGCAGAGGAGCGCTTTGGAAGCGGTATTGCTCATGAACTGCGTCAGGACAACGGCCAGGATGAAGAGCACCGCGGTGATGACATAGGGAGACGGATTTCCGCCGAGAGCCGCCACTGTATATTCCGCGATGAGTTTCCCCGCACCGGAGGTATTCATAGCGCTCGCCAGCGGAATCATGCCAGCGAAGAGGAAAATGGTGACCCAATCAATGGAATCATACGCCTGGCGTTCGGAAAGGCAGCCGGTGATGACACAGAGAAGAGCACCGATAACCGCCGCAATTTCCAGCGGTACGAAGCCTGTCGCCATGGTGATAATTACACCGAGCATGATTATGCCGCAGATAATTTTCTTTGTTTTGGATGTTTCATTGGCTTCAATTTCCTGTTCCACTTCATCCACATTAAAATCATCGGCGTCTGTCTTAGGCAGCAGGTGGCGGCCGATGAATACCATGTAAAGAATACCTGCCACGGTAATCGGCACACCGACCCAGGCATATTCAAAGAAGCCGAACTGGAGGTCCCCCATGCCCGCCGCTTTCAGGGCGACGTTCGCAATGATGTTTGGAGGGGTACCGATGAGGGTGCAGGTACCGCCGAGACCTGCCGCAAAGGCAAGGGGCATCATTTCACGGGAAACGGGAATGTGCGCTTCTTTACAGATACCGATAACCACCGGAATAAGACACGCCGTGGTGCCTGTATTGGACAGGAAGGCAGACATGACAGCAGCAATAACCATAATGCCGACCATCAGTTTAATTTCCCCTGTACCAAAAAGCTTGACGATCTGCCCACCGATATCCTGGGCAAGACCGGTGTAAAACATGGCGGCGCCTACGATAAACATACCGCCGAAGAGGACGACCGTCGAATCGGCAAGTCCCAGAAATACCTGTTCAATCGGCACAAGGCCCAGAAGCCAGCAAAAAATGGCTGCGAAAACTGACGTCACCGCCAGCGGAAGTTTTTCCGTAACAAAGAGGATCGCCACGACAGCAAGAAGGCAAAGACACTTCACTGCCGGATCCATCATCATAATCATTTCCATAAATTGAATACTCCCCCAATCCTGTAAAAGCAATGGTAATTGTAAGCATGAAATAAGTCATAAAAGTGCAGTAATCACCAAGACGTTTTCTGAACTATTTCCTACCTGCAGGGTTACTCCTCCTCCAAAGGAGGAATAGTTCCGCCCGTCTCTTCTGCCGCATCTACCATTTCTTCGGACAAGGATTTCCTTTCTTTGATATCGGGACGATAATATTTTTTATCCACCTTCTTCAGGAATTCACGAATCTTACGTTTTTCCTCTTCTTCCATTTCCATGCAGCAACCTCCTTTCTGTCCGGGACTTTAGGAAATACGGAACCGCCATTTTCGCAAGGTTCCATCAGTTCGTCATAAGAAACATGCCGGCAGGGGCTGCCATGCACTTTAACCGCTTCTTTTTTCAGAGCAGGCCGATTAATTCCGGATCACTGCGGAGCGGTTTCCTGCCGTCGTTCCTTTGGCTGATAAAAGATTAACATTTATTCTAAAATATTAAAAATATCTTATAAGAATATTTAGATATGCCTTATAAATAAGTTATTCCTATTTTTTCTTTTTAATATGAAATATAGGCGATAAAATATAGACCCTGAAAAGCCCGCTTCCCTTTCCTGCAGGGAATAAACCGCCCTTCCGTTCTACTAATTATTCTTTAATATTTTTTATTTCCACATCAGAATAAAAATTATTTTCTCTTTACCGTTAGTCATTAGTCATTAGCTGTTAGCTGTTAGCAACTAGCAGTTAGCAACTAGCAGCTAGAAGCTAAGGGCTAGCAGCTAGGAGCTAAGGGCTAGCAGCTAGGAGCTATTATACATAAAATATTCCTCATCACTGATGCAGTGGCTCGAGGATACTGGCTCGCCGCAATGACTATAATCGTAAAAAACTTCTGACACGTTCTGTTTTCCTCACCACGACAGCAGATCCTTCGCTCACACTCTGGATGACGCCTTACCGTCCCCGGTCATTCTGAACGGTGGCAAGAATGCTTTGTGGAAAAGACGGGAAGCAGCAATATGACACAAAGCAAAGAATCTATTACTCGGGTGACATCTTGCCGTTTTCCTTACTACGGCGGCAGATCCTTCTTTGGCACCCTGAATGACGATCAGCGTCTCCTGTCATTATGACGACTTCTTTCGCCGCCCCGGCAATGCGGGCAAGACCGTTAGAATGATTTGTGCCGGTGCCCGCCTATTTCCTAAATAAGCAAACAAAAAATGACCTGCACAGGCAAGCCATTTCGCTAAAGGGACAGATAATAAAATCGAATCTGGGAAGGTGAGAGCCGATCCGATATTATTTTGTCACAAGAGATAATCTGATTTTTTCTGCATGACGGGCAAGCTCCGATTTGGTCACGGGCGCCCCCTGGATATAATCAGTGAAATCTTTTCCCTTCTCACCTAAATTCGGGAATAATTTCGCAGCGTCAAGACGATGGCGCAAAATTCTGCCAAAAGCCTGTTTTTTCTGAACTGTCATGATAATTCTCCTCTCTGTTTCGGAAACAGCAAACTCAGTACATTATGCAAATCTATTTGGCCGGCAGCCTTTCTTATGTCTATACAGTACACCAGGCAGAAAGAAAATAAAAATACCCGATTGGAATTTGAAATATTTCTTATTAGAAATTTTTCCATTTTTGCATACTTTTTATTGACTTGCAATTAATAATATACTAATCTATATAGAGATACAGCAAACTCTGACAAATGCAAATTCGACCGGCATCGAAACGAAAAAGAGGAAACTTTTTCTATTGCATTGAAAAGGAGTCTACTCATGGAAATAGATAATTACAGAAATTTTCTGGCTATCGTGGAAGCAGGCAGCATGACGTCCGCTTCTGAATTTGTCCATATCGCCCAGCCGGCGCTTTCCAAACAGCTGAAATCGCTGGAAGGATATTTCGGTACGAAATTGATTATCACCACAAGGGGAAGCAAGCACCTGATCTTAACGGATGCAGGAAAAATCCTCTACCACAAGGCGAAGTATATTTGTTCACTGGAAGATATGGCACGGATTGAAATTGATGACATCAGCGATGGAAACCGGGGCACGCTGCGTATCAGCGCCGCCAACTCCCGTTCATCCATTTTCATTAAGACCTGTCTGGAACCATTCCATGACTTATTTCCGAATGTGGTTTATGAAATTTACGAAGGCAGCGTAAATGAGCAGTCACAGCAGCTTCTTTCCGGTATCACGGAACTGGGCATTTTAAGTGTGCCCCTGATCCATCAAAATGATTTTGAAATCTTATTCCAAAGAGAGGAAGATATATGCGCCATTTTCTCGAAAAATTCCAAATTCCTCACCGACATCGGCGACAAGGAAACGGTTTCCATTAAAGATCTGGCCTCTCTGCCGCTCTGTGCATCCGCAGGCTGCAATCTGATCATGAACAAAATTTTTAAGGCACACAATTTAAAGCCGAATATTCTCAGCATCTGCACGACAAGGACCGCGGCACTCCAATGGGCGGAAGATGATTACGGCGTAAGCCTCGTTCCCATCGAGCCGGGGGAGGACATCGGCTGTCATTTCACCTGCCGCCGTATCGAAGAAGCCGATACAGAACTGTACAAAACGGTGGTCAAGGTCAAAGGCCGTCCCCTCTCCGTCATCGCGCGGAAGTTCCTCAAGTTCTATTCTGAAGCGCGCCATTCCCAAAGAGTGGGAAAGCTCAGCACGATGCTGTAAAGAAATACAAGGATTACGGAACATCATGCCCACCCTTTAATCGTAAACAAGAAGTATAAAAAGGAAGTATGGCACTGCCGCGGTATCAATTACAGGAAAAGCCGTGAGGATTTTTCGTTTTCTTTCCTCACGGCTTTTCAATTTACAGGTTCCAATACTTGGGCATATATTTCTCTTTGAACAGGTTGATGGCAAAATTATCGGTAAGCCCGCTGATGTAATCTCTGGCGGCTAAGGAAATATTTCCCTGCGCCAGTTTTTTCTGCTTCTCCGGCAGCTCATCAGGATGGCTCATGTACCATTCATAAAGCATGACGACTACGCCATGTCCCCGTTTCCGATCGGGGATGAGCGGCTGTGACATGTAGACCCGGTCAAACATGAAGAACCGGAATTCAAGAAGGACTTCGTCCCCTTCTTTGTCCATGTGTATGGTATCTTCATCCATGGAATTTTCCACCAGATTCTGTACCATGGCTGTAATCATGGAAGAGTGGGTCGTCCCCAGCACGCGGCGGACACGGTCGGGCAGTTCCTTTGCCGAGATGAGCCCCATATTTTCCGCGTCATCATAGTCATGGCAGAGGTAGGCGATACGGTCGGCGTACTTGATGAGCCCGCCCTCCAGCGTGTGCGCTTTAAGATTCCCTGAATGATTGAGCATGCCGTCTTTCACTTCCTCGGTCAGATTGAGTCCTCTGCCGTCATTTTCAAGGTATTCCACGATGCGCACGCTTTGTTCGTTATGCTCGAAGTGGCCGCATACGTCGCGGAGCGCCTGTTCTCCCACATGTCCGAAAGGGGTGTGTCCCAGGTCATGGCCCATGGCGATGGCTTCCACAAGGTCTTCATTCAGCCGCAGGGCGCGGGCCATCGTACGGCCGATCTGCGCCACTTCAAGGGTATGCGTCATGCGTGTCCGGTAATGGTCGCCTTCAGGCGCGATATACACCTGTGTCTTATGTTTCAGCCGGCGGAAAGAATTGCTGTGGAGAATACGGTCCCTGTCGCGCTGAAATTTCGTGCGCATGGGATCTTCCGTTTCCTCCCTGCTTCTTTTTGCGTCCGCGGAAAAAGCCGCTTTAGGACTCAGAAGTTTCTTCTCCAGTTCTTCTGTACGTTCACGGATCAGCATGGTCGCTCCTTTCTCGATTCAGCACTTCTCTGTCTTTTATTGTATCACATGTTTTGAGAAAGACTTTCAAGAAATACGCGGACCGCCTTCCGGTAAGCATCGCCGTTTACCGCCATTTCCATAGTATGGCCCGCGCCGTCAAAAATAAAAAGTTCCTTTTTGCTGCTTCCTGAAGCCTGCAGCAGTTCCTCCGCCGTCTTCGGCGGAACGAGTGTGTCCGCGCCGCCGTGGAGAAAAAGGACAGGCGCTGTCATACGTCTGACTGCCTCCAGCGGATCTATGTCGGACAGTGTCTTTCCGCTCCTCAGCCACAGGATGCTTTGGAAAAAAGGCTCCACGAGATCCATCCCCCACAAAAACCGGGGATCGCCGGTATAGGCGGAGATCTTGTCCTTCCCCAGTTCCATCATGCCTCCATAAGCACTGTCAGCCACATAGAAAGAAATATTTTTCCCTCTTTCCGTTCCGCTGTAAATAAGAGCCATCGCCGCGCCGAGCGAAATCCCATGCATACCGATTTTCACGCCGCCGTCCTTTCCTCTCAGCCACTCTGTCCAGGCGTCAAGATCGTCTGTTTCACGAAGACCCCAGGTGGTATGGCTGCCGCCGCTTTCTCCGTGGCCCCGCTGGTCGATGAGGAGGACATTATACCCCATATCCCGATACATATCCACATAAGGGATGCACATGGAGCGATTCTGATAAAGCCCGTGAAGAAGGATAACCGTACGGTCAGAAGAGCAGCTGTTTTCGATATAGGTCCCACGAAGTTTCGTCCCGTCAGCGGAACGGATTTCCACGGGCTGCCACCCGTCCTTCTGCTCCCTGCGGTGAATGCGCGAAAGATCTGCTGTCTGTTTCGTCACGCCGAGGATTTTTTCCCACGGCGCGGTGAGCATCGTTTCATAAGCGGCATTTCCCGCATAGAATCCTGCTCCGACAAAGGCAAGCAGAAAAAAAAGAATCAGTATTTTTACTATTTTAAAGAAAAAACGCAATCAAATCTCCTTATTTCCGTTTATTTCATCTTTGAAATTGATATATACGACAATGCCCGCCGCAAGGAACGCAACAGCGGTAGACCAGAAAACGGCCGCATAACCGCATACCATGGCAAGCGCTCCGCTGCATACAGGGCCTGCCACGTTGCCCATGAGAACGACGCTTGACACGACGCCGAAGACGATGGATCTCTTTTCATTGGGCACCGCCTGCGCGATGAGCGTATTGGCCACAGGCATGATGAACCCCATGCCGATTCCTGTAACGGCACGGAAGAAACCAAGCCCCCACACGTTTGTCATCATATACTGCATGATAAAAGTCAGTCCCACAAAAACGGTCGCCGCTGTCAAAAGCCGCGGCAGAGAAACGCGGGCCGTCACTGCCCCTGTGGAAAGAGAGCAGAGCGCGCTCGCGCCGCCGGCAAGAAATATAATAACGCCTACAATTGTGGCAATAATCTCCGATTCGCCGCCGAGCATGTCCTTGATGTAAAGAGGGAGTATGGGACCGATACCGGTGATGCCGAAATTACAGAGGAACTGGATCCCCACCATAAGACGCACGCGGGGAATGGCAGCAAAATATTTCAATTCCTGCCAGGTGGAAGATTTTTCTCCCGACGCCCCCTTGCGATGGATTTCCGGCATGAACAGGCGGAGGCAGATCAGACAGATCAGGGACAGGACGCCAAAGAAGACAAAGGGCATGCGGTACCCCAGCGTGTCCGCCACAAGACCTCCCACAAGAGGGCCGAACATAATGCCTGACACCATGGCCGCCTGAAAGTAACCGAGCGTACGGGACGTTTCTTCTTCCGGAGATACGGAAGCAATGACCGACAGTCCGATGGGAACGAAACCGCCCACCAGTCCCTGCAGCAGGCGGAAGATAAATACCTGCCACGGCGAAGTGGACACGGCGCAGAGAAACGCTGTCAGTGTCACCGCTGCAAGGACGATGGACATGACAAGTTTCGGGCCGCGGCGGTCCGCCTGGATAGACCAGAAAGGCGCGGAAAGAGCAATCATAAACGGCGTGACCCCTGAAATGAGCCCCGCCCAGAAAGCCGCCTCGCCCGCATCAGTGACACCGATCTCTCCCAGAAAAAGAGGAAGAAACGCCATGACGCCGATCATCGCGATTCCCGCACCCACCTGGATGGCACACATCAGGTACACGATACGCTTCCAGCCTGTATTTTTTTCCATAGCTCCTCCTTCCCTTTTATTATTTTAATATTCTCTTACAATATACAGTTATATCCAATGCATTCCCGAATGTCAAATGGCTGCCGCACCGCTTTCCCCGCTCCTCTTCCTCCTCGCCTGATTCTCACCGATTTGTTATACTGTTTATGTCAATTACAAATCATTTATAAAAGGAGGCTTGTGATGGCTTTTACAGAAATCACCTCGGAAGAAATAAACATCAATCCTTTTACCTCATGGAGCAGGTACGTTCTTGTGACCGCAGGAAATATAGAGAAATGCAATACGCTTCTCGTCACCTGGGGCGGCTTCGGCGTCATGTGGAGAAAGAAAACCGCCACCATCTACATCCGACAGAGCCGTTTCACCAAAACGATTCTCGACAGCCAGGACTATTTCACCCTGTCATTCCTCCCGGAGAAACATAAACCGCAGATGAGCTACATGGGCAGCCACTCCGGCCGGGATGAAAACAAGTATGAAGGCTCCGGACTCCACCCTCTTGCCATCGGCGACGCGGCAGGCATCGAAGAAGCGGATCTCATCTTCGTATGCAAAAAAATTTATACCGCCGAGATGACGCCGGATCATTACACCGACAAAAGCGCGTATGACGAGTGGAACACAGGGCGCCGCGCCGGCAATAACCATAGCGCCTACATCGGGGAAATCGTCAAAATTCTTCAGAAGAAATAAAAACTACAGCCAAAACATCATTTCCGGCTTCCGCCGGAGAAATAAAAAAGACGCCGCTGCGTCTTTTTTATTTTCCTGCCTTATTTCACATCATAGAGGCCCGTGGTACCCTCTTTCAAATTGATCATGATGTTCTTCGTCTGGCTGTAATGTTCCAGCATAACCTTGTGTGTTTCACGGCCGATGCCGGACTGCTTGTAGCCGCCGAAGGGAGCTCCCGCGGGAATCGCGTTGTACGTATTGACCCAGACACGTCCCGTCTGTACACCGCGGCTGACCTTCATGGCCGTATTCAGGCTGCTCGTGAAAACGCCTCCGCCCAGACCGTACACGCTGTCGTTCGCCAGTTCGATGACTTCATCAACCGTTTTGAACTTCTGCACCACAACGACCGGCCCGAAGATTTCTTCCTGGCATACGCGTGCCGCGTTTGTCTTCGAAATGAGAATGGTCGGTTTCATGAAGAAGCCCTTGTCGCATCCGTTTTCCGTGTAGCGTTCGCCGCCGGTCACCAGTTCGCCGCCCTCTTCCAGACCGATCTTGATATATTTCAGCACCTTTTCCTGCTGGCTCTTATAAATCTGCGCCCCCAGCTGGGTAGACGGATCTGTCGGGTCACCCACTTTGACGCCTTCAAAAGTTGTTTTCAGCTTAGCGACAAACTTATCAAAGATGCCTTCCTGCACAAATACGCGGGAACCGGCGCAGCAGACCTGTCCCTGATTGAAGAGGATGCCTGTCGCCACACCTTCCACCGCCTGCTCCAGATCGCAGTCGTCAAAAATCATGTTGGCCGATTTGCCGCCGAGTTCCAAAGTGACAGGAATCAGTTTGTCTACAGCTGCCTGATATACGCTGCGGCCGATTTCAGTAGAGCCTGTGAATGCCAGCTTGTCGAAATCGGGATGATCAAGAATCCACTGCCCGGATTTGGAACCGGCACCGGTAATCACGTTCAGCACGCCTGCCGGCAGCACATCGGCAATCAGCCTGACCAGTTCCATGAGAGACAAAGACGTATGGGAAGACGGCTTGATAACGATCGTATCGCCTGCCGCCAGCGCCGGAGCGAGCTTCCAGCAAGCCATAAGAAATGGGAAATTCCAGGGAATAATCTGTCCGACCACACCGATCGGTTCATGAATCACAAGAGACATCGTATTGTCGTCAAGCATAGTCGCTGTGCCTTCCTGCGCACGGATGCAGCCTGCGAAATAACGGAAATGGTCGGCCCCCATAGGAATATCCACCGCCCTGGTTTCACGAATCGGCTTGCCGTTGTCCAGCGTTTCGACAAGAGCCAGATGCTCAGCATTCTGATCAATGATATCCGCAATCTTCAGGAGATAATTCTGTCTTTCAATGGGAGAAGTCCTGCGCCAGGATTTCAAGGCGCGCCGGGCGGCTTTCACCGCCAGATCCACATCTTCCCGGGTCGCTTCCGCAAAAGACGCAAGCACTTCTCCGTTGGCGGGATTGTGGGCTTCAAAAGTTTTGCCGTCAGAGGCGGGCACAAATTTGCCGTCAATGAAAAGATCATACTGTTTCTGAATGTTTGCCATAAATAAACCACCTTTCAAAAAAACATGAAACAAGAGATTGTCTTCCCGGAGTTTTTACGATTGGCCGGAGGTCCGAGAGTTCATTCAAAGTCATCCTAACCAAAGACATCACCTGACATAGATTCACACAGTATTCTTCGGCTCATCCGATTTTGTGCCTTTATTATAACAGGGCATATCGAAACATTCAAGTCATTCGATATACTTTTGCGAAAAATTTTTATTTTTAGTGAAATATGCGGTATAGCAGGTAACAAAAAACAGTAAACCCTTTTTTGATTTACTGTTTCATGCGCAACCGTGTGATAAAATTTTATTTCATTATTTCAGTTGGACAAACAGGACTGTCCTATTCAGTTTCCATTTCCTTTACTATCTTATATCCATCATCTTTTACTAATACCGCTTCGCTGTTGTTTATCGGTATTAAATCTATCTTATCTTTATAAAAATCCAAGGTTTCCTGTGCAGTTTCCTCAAAAGGATATTCTCCCATATGCGGCAAAATATAGTATTTAAATACATTTAATCCAACGTAATCTTTTAATTCTGTCGCGACATTTTTATCATCCATGATCTGGCTATATGCGATATCCTTCGACATAATCATCGCTCCCGCCGATTCACCCATATAGAACATGCCTTCTTTAATCCTGCCCGATAAAAGCTCTGTAAGATTCTTTCTTTTTAATTCCTGCAGTAAATAAAAGGTATTGCCTCCCGATATACATATACATTCCGTTTTTAAAAATTTATCCTTCAGGATCTCTTCTTCATATTTTGCGATATCGACAATCTCTATTTCATAGCCTAATTCTTTCAGCATACCGACACCTTCATCGATAAACCCAGTATATTCCTCAACATTTCCGGCAGTAGGTATGAACGTTATCTTCTTATCAGTCATTTTTGAAAGATATTTCTCAACAATCGCCTTGGTTCCGGCTAAATACGACATAAGTAAAATTTCCATCAGTGTACCTCCTATAAATTCCATCACTGCGACCGTTTAATCCATGCATCAAGAAATGCCATCTGCTCCTTTGTATGAAACCAATGCTCGCCGCCTTTCATCACCGTCAACCCCGCGCCGGTCAACTTCACAAATGCGGATATCGTTTCGCAGGACGTCATATGGTCGCTCTCCCCATACAACACTTCGGTAGGAATATTCCAGGCAAGAGGATTCTTTCTGACATAACACAGGTACTCCCACGATATTTTTTCCCCACAGGATGTATAGATCTCTTTTCTCTTTTCCAATTCACCCTCTGTTATGCCCGCCTGTGCCATCATCTGTATGATCAGTTCTTCCATGTCAACAATCGGGGAAATCAGAAATGCTTTTTCGATCCGCTGTCCAGCTAACGAATGCAGCGCGAAGTACGCCCCTATGCTGTTTGCAATCAGAATCACCGACTCATATTCCTTACACAGAGAACGGATAGCGAACGGAAATTCTTTCTTTGCCTCCCAAGGTGTCTGCGCTTTGTAATCGAAGCCTTTTACGTTATATTGGGGAAACAGAGGTTTATAATGCTCCGCTTCATTTACATTGCCATCTTTTCCATGTATATAAACCGCTATTTTGTCCATAATTTCCCTTCGGCCTGTGCTGATCTCTCTCTGTATTTTTCTTAAACCTTTTCTGCAGTCTTTCCTGCGCCCCTTCTCACAGAAACAGCTCTATAACCCAAAATCCGCTCCGTATTTATTTTCGCGTGACGGATCACGTCCTCTTCACTGACCCCCATGTAGTGGGCAAGGGCCCGGGCAACATATACGATATTCTGAGGCACATTCGTCCGCTTAAGGCCGGGAATCCCCCGCGGAGTGAGGTAGGGCGCGTCTGTTTCCAAAAGAATGCGGTCCAGGGGAATGATTTTCACCGCTTCCCGCAACGCCTCCGCCCGGCGCTCATCACAGATCCATCCGGTGATCCCGATGGAAAATCCCATGTCCAAAAGCGTCTCCGCCGTCTTTTTATTTCCCGTGTAGCAATGCACCACCGAACGCCTGCATATGTCTTCATGCCCGGCAAAGCAGGAAATGAAATCTTCCTCCGCGTCCCGTTCATGGAGGAACAGCGGCTTCTTCAGCTTCTCGCCGAGAGCAATCAGCTTTTTGAAATAATAAAGCTGATTTTCCTTCGTCGAATACATCCGGTCATAATCCAGTCCGCATTCCCCCACCGCCACGATCTTCGGATTGGAAAGGATGATTTCCTCAATCCGTTCCAGATCCTTGTCCGCAACACCATCAGCAGCATGGGGATGGATACCCGCCGTGCCGTAAACATCATGGGTTTTTACGAACTCATTCACAAGCTCATTCTCCCGCGCTTCCGATCCCGTAAGAATGCAGCAGATCCCCGCCGCTTCCGCGTCCGCAATAATCCGCTCCGGATCGGGAAAAGAACGGGTAAATAAATTCAGTCCGATATCATAATATGTCCTCATAACTCCTCGCTTTCATTTTCCCATCGTATCAGACTTCCCCCGCCGCGGCAACTCCTGCCGTATAGTCTTTTGCCATGATATAGAAGAAATATATCATAAGCAGCAAAATCCTTTCGCAAAATGAACAGTCTTCTCTTTAGCAGAAGCAGGTTTTGTTATAATTCCTGTACAATGATAAAAAGGCAGCGCCATCAAAAACGGTTCTACCCTTATTTACTATCCGATTCCGAGGACTGCACAGAATGGTTTACATGCCCTCAAAACAATTCTGCCCGCTGTTGAAACGTAAGACCTATTTTTATTGCCTTCCGTCAGATAAAACGGTACTCCCCCTGATGATCCGCCTCATGATTTCCCTCAGTATAACAATCAGAAGTTTTTATATCTTTCCGGTGCGATTTCTTTAAACTTTTCTCCCGCATAGATATACTCTTTTCTGCCGCCCGTTTTCACCTCAAACAGCCAACCGAAGTTCACCTTGCAGTTAATTTCCAGCGTATGCAAAATTCCGCCTTGAATAAAATCGTAAAAACGGTATCCATTATGAGCAAATTCTCTTTTCATGGTATTCAATATGGCAATTATACTTTTATCTGTAAGTTTTTCAAAGACAATAATGCAGAGCAAAGAATTTATTCCTCTGGATGACACCTTACCGTCCCCCATCATTTAGGTCGGATGCGAAAATGCTTTGTGGGAAAAACAGAAAAAGGGGCGACAACACAAATCGAAGAATGACGCTTTAGGGAAAAGTGTCAAATGTCATCTGCCAGCGTTCCATGATAAGTCGTAAATTTAGATGGCATAAAACTTTTCCTCCACTCTTCCGATAAAGAAAAAATCCCCGCGTTCAGATTGCAGGAATTCTTTTCTTCTCTATTTTCTTTGCAGGTAAATTTCTTTTATCCGGTACATGTACCCGCCGTTTTCATAAATGATCTTTTCCGCTTCCACCCAGCTTTCTTCATCAGTGAAATGGAACATGTGGAGGGCGCCCGCCATTTCCATGTACTGCCAATAGGGCTTTCCTTCTTCCGTTTCCAACAGAAGAAATATATACGGCGTGAGACTGTTCACCACTGTGGCGTAACAGTTGTGCTTTTCCGAAAGCTTTTTCAGTTTTTCCAATTCTTTATCCGCCGCTTTCCAGTCTGCCGTGCCTTCGGCAAGAGACCCGTTCGCCTGTGAAATAAAATCTTTGGCTACGGTAATTATGCTGTAATAGCGTATGGGATACCGCTCTGTCGTCTTTTCCATGTTCATCTTTTATTCCTTTTTAAATTTTCCAAATTGGCAAGAGCCAGCTGTTTTATATTTTCCGCCATAATTTCTATCGGTATATGGACCGGCATTTCCCTGCGCAGGGAATGGTGCCGTCCGAGGAGACATACGGCAAAAGGCGCGGCAAGGGTAATAATCCCGCTGTACAGCCGGGGATCATTGGCGGTATAGCCGGTGTATTCTGAAAATATTTTCACGATGACGGAGATTTTCGGGAGCGCTTCTTTTTGAAATATTTTTTCCAGCACAGGAGAAGGATTCATCACTTCCCGTACCCACACGCTGATCTGCCATTCATTTTTTCGGAAGGCATTTCCTGCCAGAAAGTCAATAAGTTTTTCCATTTTTTGCCGCGGTGCCAAGTCCGACTCATACAAGTCGATCAGCTGCTGCAGCCCGACAAGATACTGCTGGACGTTTTCCAATACGGCAAGATAGAGTCCGCCACGGCTTCCAAAATGGTAATTGACCGCCGCCAGATTCACACCTGCCGCCCGGCATATTTCCTTGCTTGTCACAGAAGCGAATCCTTTCTCTGCAATGAGCTGTCCCGCGCATTCGATGATTTTCTCTTCGGTTTCCCGCCCGTCCATACGGCGTCCGTTTTTCTGATTTTCTTTCATTGCAATTCCTTTATCCTAATTTATGTCTGAACATCCACGCGGCAAGGGGCATCGTCACCGCCGCCACGATAAGCATGGGAATGAAGTCGGAAGCAATCATGGAAAGAGAAGCCCCCTCGATATATACGCGCCGTACGCCGTCGATAGCAAAGCGCATGGGATTGATATAGGTGAAATACTGAAGCACTGTGGGCATATTCCTTACAGGCGTCGCCATGCCTGACAGGAGCATGATGGGAAGAAGCACCACAAAGTTGTACACAATAACCTGCTGCATATTTTTGGCGACAGCAGAAATGGAAAGACCGATTCCTACACAGGAAAGGAGAAATACCGCCATGACGAGGGCAAGGGTAAAGAGGGATCCCACGAGGGCTACTTTAAACCATATGACAGCAATCGTCAGTACGATGAAGGACTGGACCATACCGATAAGGAGCGGCGGTACCGCTTTTCCGATGAGTATTTCCATGGGAAGGAACGGCGTCACCATGAGCTGGTCGAAAGTACCGTTTTCCCTTTCCCTCGCTACGGACAGCCCCGCAAGGATCATTACCTGCGTCAGGCTGACCATGGGAAGGAGCGACGCGAGGAACCCCCACCGGGAAATCAGGTTCGGATTATACCATGCCACAGTGTCTATATGGAGAAGCCGGTGACCGCCGTGAAGCCGGCTATTATACGCCGCTGCCACTGCGGAAATATATCCTGATGCAATGCTCGATGTCATCGTATTCCTTCCGTCAGTAATCACCTGGACGGGTGCGGTTTCCCCTGCAGTTATCTTATCTGCAAAATCATGCCCGATGACGAGGACGACGCCTGCTTCCCGCCCGTCGATGAATCGGGCAATCTGCGATGTGCTCCCAAGTGTCGCCACCCGTTTAAATATCCCGCTTCCATCCAATTCGGCAATCAATTCTTCGGAGCAGCGGCTCCTGCTTAAATCAAGGACGGCATAATCCACGCTGTCCAGATTATACGATGCCACATAACCGAAAAGCAGGGACTGGATAATGACAGGCATAATAAGGATAATGCGGCTTTTCGGATCTTTCAGGGTGGTCAGCATTTCTTTCCGCACCATGAAAAGGATGCGGCGGATGTAAAGCATAATATGTTCCATCATTCCAGCCTCTTTTTCGTTACTACGCAGGAGAGTCCCGTAAAGAACACAGCGTATCCCCCTAAGATCAGACAGTTCTCCCTGATAAGCGCCCAGTCATTTCCCGCAAGGAAGAGCGATTTCAAAAGTTCCATATAGTATGTAGCAGGAAGGACATGTCCCACGGCATAGACCACGGCAGGCACGCTTCGCAAATCGAAAATAAATCCTGACAGCATGACCGTAGGAAGCGTACTCACCAGCATAGACACCTGGCACGCAAAGAACTGGTTTTTGATCACCGACGAAATCGTAAGTCCCATGCCCAGCGTTACGATGAGGTAAATAACCGATCCCAGAAGGATCATTAAGAATGAACCGTGCACAGGCACGCCGTATAAGTAACGCGCCGCCGCCATGCATAGCCAGAAACCGATCGTGGCAACACCGAAGTAAGGAATCATCTTCGAAAAAAGTATTTCTATCGGTCTCACCGGCGTGATGAAAAGGGCTTCCAGCGTGCCCCTTTCCCATTCCCGAGCCATGACCATCGTAGTCAGGAACAGGCCGACAAGTGTCATGATGAGCACCACGAGCCCGGGAATAAAGAACCATGTACTTGTATTGGCGTCATTAAACCACTGCCGCGGCGTGACGGATACGAAACCGAGTCCGTCGGATACGGTCATGTACTTTGACGCATTGGCCGCCTGCCATGAAGCAAGGCCTGCCTCAAGATAAGATTCTGCCGTCCGCGCGGAAGCCGCGTCCACGCCCCAGAGAATAATCTGCACATGGCTGCCGCCCCTGAAAAGATTTTCCGTGAAATTCGGCGGCACACGGATTATGGCGTCCACTTCCCGCCGGTTCATCATTTCCGTACCTTCTTTCATGGACGTGGTATAGCGGGGATCAAAATAGTCGGAGCCGTCCATAAAAGAAAGCATATCCTGCACCGTGGGTGATGCATCTTCCATGACCACCGCCACAGGCACATTTTTCACATCCAGCGACAGGCCGTACCCGATAAGAAGAATGAGCATGATGGGAATAACGATTCCGATCACCAGACTGCTCCGGTCACGGATAAGCTGGTTATATTCTTTTCTTACCAATGAAGAAATACGGCGGAAGGCATCCATCATAACTCCTCCTTTCTCCGGCTGTTTTCCACAATGGCAATGAATGCTTCGTTCATGGTGAGATTTTTCCCGCCCCTGTTCCGTACTTCTTCGGGCGTTCCAAGAATAAGCATCTTTCCCTGATCCTGTATCATGATGCGGTCGCAGTATTCCGCCTCGTCCATAAAATGCGTCGTGATGATCACTGTCGTCCCCTTTGCGGCCAGCGCTGTTATCTGCCGCCAGAAAATCCGCCGGGCAGGGGGATCAATGCCGCTTGTCGGTTCATCGAGAAATAATATTTTCGGTTCATGAAGAAGGGCCGCCGCCATGGACAGACGCTGTTTGTACCCGCCGGGCAGATCGCCGGCCATCCTGTCTTCCGCGCCGCTGAGACCAAACTGGGAAAGGACCTCTTTTATCCTTTCTCTTATTTTTTGCCGGGGCAGTCCGTAAGCGCCGCCAAAAAACTCCAGATTTTCCCGGACAGTAAGCATACCGTAGAGAGAAAATTTCTGCGCCACATATCCCACATTGGCCCGAGCCGCCGCCCGTGCTGTCCGCAAGTTTACCCCTGCCACCGACAATTCGCCGCTGCTGGCGGGAAGAAGTCCGCAGAGCATTTTAAACGTTGTCGACTTGCCTGCGCCGTTCGGCCCCAAAAGCCCGAAGATTTCTCCCTCATGAACCTGAAATGATGTATTGTCCACAGCGGTGAAATCACCAAACCGGCGCACCAGATTTTTTACTTCAATATCCACTTTGCCGGAAATATGTGCCGGTTCTTTATAATCCAGTTCAAATCCTTCAAGAGGACTTTCTTTTCTTTCCAATTTCCCAAGACAGCACATAAAACTGTCTTCCAGACGGGACGGCACTCCTTCCGTTTCCAAACGGGGATAACAGGAAAACGCTTTTATCCGTTCAAGCGGCACCCCTTCCTTTAAAACGAACCGTACATTCCCCTTTTCGGGAACGGCATCCTCCACAGACTCCCAATCATCCAGAAATGCAGCCTGAAGCACGCGGGGCGGTATCCCTTCCGGCGTTTTCGCCATCCGGCAGCGGCCTTCCATTTCCTTCCTCAGCTCCTCCGGCGTGCCCCTGTCAAGAACTTTCCCTTTATTCAGGATGTATACCTCGTCACAAAGCTCCGCCTCTTCCATGTAGGCTGTGGATACAAGGACGGAAATATGCCCGCCCTTCACAAGGTCTTTCAATATTTCCCAAAGCTCCCGTCGGGAAAGAGGATCGACGCCTGCTGTCGGTTCGTCAAGAATAAGCAGCTCCGGCGTCCGCACGAGAGTACACGCCAGTCCCAGTTTTTGCTTCATGCCGCCTGACAGCTTTCCCGCAAGACGCTGTGCAAATGGTGCAAGACCGGTCATATGAAATAATTTTTCAAACCGTTCTTTCCGTTCCTCTGTTGAAATCCCATGAAGATCAGCGTAAAGATTCATATTTTCCATACACGTCAGATCCTCATAGAGCCCAAACCTCTGGGGCATGTATCCAAGACGCCTCTGTACATCTGCAGGTTTATCCGCTACAGGAATGCCAAGTACGGAAAGGATTCCCTCAGTTGGAAACATCAGCCCGCAGACCATGCGAAGGAATGTCGTCTTCCCCGCGCCGTCTGGCCCGATAAGTGCTGTCATCTTCCCCCGCGCCGCCCGTATATCCAGACAGTCCACGGCAGTCAGCAGTGCTCCCCTGCGGGAATCCCTGAACCGTTTCGTCACACCGGCCGCTTCCACCACATATCCGTCAGCCACGATACATCCTTTCCCGGTATTTAAAAACTTTCCGTGATTTCAAAACTTCACCGTTGCCGGCATTCCCATGCGGAGGCGATTCTCTTCATCATCCACAAAAATGCGCACTTCATAAAGGAGCGATGTCCTGAGTTCCTCCGTCTGTACAGATTTCGGCGTGAACTCCGCCGTATCGGAAATATATCCCACTTTTCCCTGAATCGCTTCATTCGGGAAACTGTCCACATAAACGTTCGCTTCCATACCTTCCCGTAACTCGCCAAGACGGCTTTCAGGCACATACGCACGGATCCATTTCGGATCGGACAGACCGATAAGATACACCGGCCTCGCAGCAGATGCCATATCCCCCGTTTCCATCAAACGGGAACGGATCACGCCGTCCTGCGGCGCGACAAGCGTTGCCTGGCTCAAATTGTACAGATCATTTTCAAGACCTGCCTTCAAAGCGGAAAGCTGCGCTTCTGCCGCCGCGATATCTTCACTGCGGGGTCCCATGTTTACCAAAGACAATGCGGCCTTCGCATTTTCCAAATTGGCCGCCGCCGCTTTCCATTGTGCTTCCGCATCATCGGCGCTTTGCCTGCTTACCGCACCGTCGGCAAGAAGCGATGCCATACGCTGATAATAAGCGCGGGCATTATTTTCCGCGGCCGCCAGAGATTCCACCTGCGCTGCCGCCTGGGTAATTTCTTCCGGGCGGGAACCGTTGTGCAGCTTTGCCACCACCGCTTCCTGCTGGGCAATCGCTGCCTTCTTTTGGGCAATCGCCAGCTCCAGCGGACGGGTATCCAGCCGTGCCAGCACATTTCCCACCTTCACCGCATCGCCTTCCTCCTTCAGCATTTCCTCAATCCGCCCATTGCTGTTGAAAGCAAGAGAAATCTGACGAATATCTACATTTCCGTAAAGGATCAGTCTTCCCTGTTCCGCATTCCTGCTCTTATAAAAGAAATATCCCGCAGCAAAGGCGATCACCAAAACCACGGCAATGATGACCGATTTCCTGTTTCGTCCCAGCCATTCCATTTTCAAGTATCCTTTCTTCCTGAACGCTGCTTTCTCATAAATTCCATTCTTTTCTCCATGGTATCAAATTCAAATTTGAATTACAAGTTCATAAAAAAGAAGATGAATAGACAATTCTATAGTAATCAAACATTTGTAACATATCATCAATAAAATCCAAACAATTTGAATTATATGCTACTCGCCCTGCAAGTATAGCAATACAAGTATTCCTCTCCGCAATTCTCATAATTTCTTCTTGATAATGTTGATTCAAAATACCAAATGAGGTTGGAAGTAACTGTTTAATCTGGTCATCTGAAAAGATATTTATATTTACAGTTTCATATGAAATAATTTCTCGAATATCATTTATTACTTTTTTAAAGCATATAATCAATCCCTTACCATGATAAGCCTTTTTACATCATCCCCCTCTGGTTTCATATTAGCATAACGAACGATATGCTCAGTCCCAAAAATTGATTTGCATCATATTCTTGGCCTTTGTGTTAGCAAAGGCTATAATATCTCTATATATGGAAAATGAGGTGATTATACTTTGAGTAACATTATTGATGCAATAATCAATCTTGTAAATAATCCCGTAACAGGTGTAGAGTCAACGAAATTAGCAAATAACAGGACGAATATGGCTGGTGATGCCTTAGAAGAATTCGTAAAGGATTTATTTGCAAATACTTTTGGAATGCCCGAAAATGAACGTATGCGGGTATGGAATAAGGTTTTCTCATATCTTGGAAACAGTAATAATCCACCTGATTCAATGTTAAAAGGTGGCGATACAATTGAAGTTAAAAAGGTTACTACTGATAACGGAAGTATTCCTTTAAACTCATCACATCCAAAGCAAAAGCTTAAATCCATCTCTCCGCTTATTAATAACGCATGTCGAACTGCTGAAAACTGGACTGAAAAGGACATGATATATGCTGTTGGTGTTGTTAAGAACAAAAACCTTAAGCGTTTCTGCATGATTTATGGTTTAGATTACTGTGCTGAAGAAAAATGTTATCTTGACCTCAAACAAAAGATAAAGGATGGAGTAATGAGCATCTCAAGTATTGATTTCGCAGAAAGCAAGGAAATTGGTCACGTGAATAAAGTAGACCCATTGGGTATCACTTATCTTCGGGTAAGAGGTATGTGGGGAATTGATAGCCCTTGGAAGGTCTTCAATTACATATATCAGAAACCTGCAAACGCAGATTTCGATTTCATGTGTTTAATCAATGAAGATAAATGGGCTACTTTCGATAATACAAGCAAACTTGTAGAGCTTGAAAAATTGGTTACTAACTTAAACATCAAATATGTTCAGATAAAGAATCCTGATAATCCTGCTCAACTTAAAAATGCAAAACTAATTACATTTATTAAGGAGAGCAAAAGATAATGAAATTAATAAGCTTATTCAGTGGTTGTGGCGGATTAGATTTAGGATTTGAAAGAGCTGGATTTGAAATACCCGTTGCTAATGAGTTTGATAAAACAATTTGGGAAACATTTGAAGCCAATCATCAAAACACACATCTCATTAAAGGAGATGTGAAGCAGGTAACAACAGAAGATATTGTACCATTCTTAAATCTTAAAGATCGTGAAGAACTGACAGGAATCATAGGTGGGCCTCCTTGCCAAAGTTGGTCAGAAGCGGGTGCACTTCGAGGAATCGAGGATGCTCGTGGTCAGTTATTCTTCGATTATATAAGAATTTTGCGCGACTTCAGACCAAAATTCTTTTTAGCAGAGAATGTCAACGGTATGCTTGCGAACAGACACTCTGCTGCTGTTGAGAATATTACAAAGATGTTCAAGGAGTCAGGTTATAACGTAAACATCTATAAGGCAAACGCTAAAGACTATGGTGTTGCCCAAGAACGAAAGAGAGTGTTCTATATCGGTTTCAGAGAAGATTTGAATGTGAATTTCACATTCCCTGTAGGTTCTACCAAAGATGATAATAATAAAATCACTCTAAGGGACATCATTTGGGACTTAAAGGATACAGCGATTCCTGCAGCCCCTGGCAATAAAAAGAACAACAATGCTATAAATAATAATGAATATTTTATAGGTGCTTATTCACCTATATTTATGAGTCGCAACAGAGTGAAGTCTTGGGATGAACAAGGTTTTACTGTTCAGGCGTCAGGAAGACAGTGTCAGCTTCATCCACAGGCTCCTAAAATGGTAAAATGGGGTAAGAACAATTACAAGTTTGTAAAAGGAAAAGAAGACCTTTACAGACATATGACCGTAAGAGAAGTTGCAAGAGTTCAGGGATTCCCTGATGATTTTAAATTTATCTATTCTAGCGTAGATACGGGTTATAAGATGATCGGAAACGCTGTTCCTATAAATCTTGCATACGAAATTGCATGTACAATTAGAGATGTGTTGAACTAAATAAGAACCCAAGAAACCTAAAAGAGCAATTATTGGACAATCGTTCATTTACAAAGATTGCTCTTTTAGTTAAAAAGGATGATAATATGAATCTCTACTTCACGTTACTTTCACATTATCATAAAAAATTTTAAAAAATAATTGAAAGTAGTTTTCAAAATCATTTATTTGTGATATACTACTTACAGGCAGAAGCGGATTCATGAAACGGTTCTGCCGTTGGGAAATTTTCGCACTCCCAAGCGAAAATCACTCCTTTCCAACTTCCTTTATTTTTTTATACTCCTGAAAAGGGACGGTGCGAGCCGTCCTTTTTTACTGTATAAGGGAATCGGCTTGCAGAAATACCGCTCTCCCGCTTTTTCTGAAAAGGCAAACAAGGCTTACAGGACATTTCATGTCAATACATTGCGATAACGGATTCCGCCCTCCATACTGTTTTGCAGTAGCTTTCCGTTCCCGCATTCCTAACCACGAAAATAAACATTTAATACAAAACCTGTCCCAAGACGGACACATGAAAAGCCCGCGATGATCTTATTTTCTCCCGCGGGCTTTTCATTTTTGATTTTATTTTTCGATGCTTACGAATTTGTAATCTTTGTCTTCGACAGCCTTCCGTACATCCGCATCAGCGACTTCTTTGGAAAGGGTAAGCACGGCGGTGCCCGTTTCATGGGACACTTCCGCGCGATCCACACCGTCAAGGGCTTCCAGCGATTTCTTTACTGCCGCCTCGCAGTGGCCGCACATCATACCTTCAATTTTTACTGTTTCTTTCATTTTCATTTCCTCCTTTGGAACTATCATTCCTTTGTAAATATAATCCGCCTCGGAAATTGCTTTCTTCACGGTTTCTTCATCAGGATCGGCTGAGCAGGTTATATTTACTTTTCCTGTGGTATGATCCGCTTTTGCTTCCACAATACCTCTTATTTCCTTCAACGCATTTTCCACATGACGCTCGCACATTTCGCAGGTCATGCCTTCTACGGAAATAATAGCCGCCCTTTCCTTTCCTGCCGCCTCTTTCTTCTCTATAGCGGCGCCGGTTTCTGCGCCGGGCGCTTCCGCCGATAGAAGCGCTTTCCTTTTCAGGGGTTTATCTTTCCTGCTGTCATGAACTTCAAACAGATTCAGCCGAAGGGCATTCAGACAGACGGTGACACTGGAAAGAGCCATCGCCGCCGCGCTCCACATGGGATTTATAGAAATCATGGGATATACGCCGGCCGCCACAGGAATGAGCAGAATATTATAAGCAAAGGCCCAGAATAAATTTTCACGGATATTTTTCAGCGTCTTCCTGCTTAATCGGATGGCAGCGGAAACATCGGTGAGCCTGGAATTCATAAGAACGATATCGGCGGAGTCGACAGCCACATCTGTCCCTGCGCCGATGGCGATTCCGATATCCGATCCGGTAAGCGCAGGCGCATCATTGATCCCGTCCCCTACCATGGCCGTCCTGCCCCGTTTCTGCAGGTTTTTGATAACAGCCGCTTTCCCGTCAGGAAGGACGCCTGCAATGACGCGGTCAACGCCTGCTTCTTTCCCGACGGCGTCTGCCGTCCGCTGATTATCTCCTGTCAGCATGATGACTTCTATCCCCATATGCTGCAGTTCTTTAACAGCTTGGGCGGAGTCTTTCTTGATAATGTCCGCTACAGCGATCATACCCGAAAAGATTCCGTTCCGTTCAAAGAAAATCGGCGTTTTCCCTTCTTCCCCCAATGCCCGGGAGAGTTCTGTCATATCCTGCGGTATATCCGCCAGCGTGGATATATAGGTTTCCGACCCGCCGTGAATCGTGTCCCCGTCCATAACGGCGGCAAGGCCGTTTCCCGCAAGAACCCGGAACTCGGAGGTTTCTTTCGGGATCATGCCTCTTTCTTCCGCCTTTTCCACAACAGCCCGGGCAAGGGGATGCTCGGATTTCCGTTCCAGCGAATACGCCAAAAGGAGAAGTTCATCGTCCGTCATATGTCCCGCAGGATAAATACCGGTCACTTTCGGCTTTCCTTCCGTAACGGTACCAGTCTTGTCAAGCGCAGCGATCTGTATTTTCCCCGCATTTTCAAGAGATTCACTTGTTTTGAAAAGAATGCCGTTTTTCGCGCCCACGCCGCTGCCGACCATAATGGCAACGGGCGTTGCCAGCCCCAGCGCGCAGGGACAGGAAATGACGAGGACGCAGATGGCGTATTCCAATGCTTTCGCCACGGGCGCGCCGAGGAGTATCCACACGATCATGACGAGAACGGCTACACCGATAACGGCAGGCACAAAGACGGCGGACACGGCATCAGCGATTCTTGCAATCGGCGCTTTTGTAGCAGCCGCATCGCTGACCATGCGGATGATCTGTGAGAAGGTCGTGTCTTCGCCTACACGGGTGGCACGGGCACGGATGAATCCGGAACGGTTTATGGTGGCGGCTTTCACGGGGTCGCCTTCCGCTTTGTCCACCGGAACGGATTCTCCCGTAAGAGCGGATTCATCCGCCGCTGTCGTGCCTTCTATAATCACGCCGTCTACGGGAATGGTTTCTCCCGGTCTTACGACAAAGATATCTCCCGGCTGCACCTCGTCGATGGCAACGGATACTTCCTGCCCGTTTTTTTCGATGAACGCCGTCTTCGGCGCCATCCTCATCAGACTTTTCAAGGCATCAGTGGTCCGGCCTTTGGATAGAGATTCCAGTGTTTTCCCTACGGTGATGAGAGCAGGAATCATGGCGGCAGACTCGAAGTAGAGCCGGTCGTGATAAATTTCCATGAGATCCGTGTTCGATGTACCATGCGTAAGGAGGTAGGTCATCTCATAAAGAACATAGAGCGACCAGAGGAAGGAAACTCCCGAGCCGAGCGCCACGAGGGTATCCATATTCGGCGCGCCATGGGCGAGGGATTTCCCGCCGGAAAGAAAGAAATCTTTATTGACATACATCACGATGAGGGCAAGGAACATTTCTGTCAGAGCAAGCCCCAGATGATTATGGTCGAAAAATGCGGGAACAGGCCAGCCGAGCATATTATGCCCCATGGTGATATATATGAGGAGCGCAAGAAATACAGCAGACCATATGAGGCGCCTTTTGAGCTTCGGCGTTTCATGGTCGGCCAGGGCTTCCGCTTCCTGTGCCAGTTTTTCTGAAGCGGAACTCCTTTTCTTTTCTTCACCTTTAAGCCGCGCTCCGTATCCCGCGTTTTCAACGGCGCGGATGATTTCTTCGTCCGACGCGGTGCCGTCGACCGCCATGGAATTTGTCAGGAGCGCCACGGCCACCGAAGAGACCCCCGGTACTTCAGCGACCGCCTTTTCCACATGGGACTGGCACGCTGCGCAGGTCATGCCTGTGACTGTATATTGTCTCATCTTTCACCTCTTTCTTTTCCTGTCAAAAAAATTATTTCATCAGTTTCTGGAGCATGGTGCAGAGTTCATCCACTTTTCCGTCCCGGCCTTCGCGGATATCATCGGAAACGCAGCCTCGGATATGGGATGCCAGGAGCAGTTTGTTGAAAGAATTCAGCGCATTGGATACAGCTGATATCTGCATGAGGATATCGGGGCAGTACGCATCGGCTTCCACCATTTTCTGTATGCCCCTGATCTGCCCTTCTACTGTTTTAAGGCGGGTAAGCAGTTTCTTCCGTTCTGCCGGTGTCCGTTCCGTACGGCAGCAGGCTTCCTCTGTTTCCATACCGGCCATCTGCTTTGTCTCCTTCGCTTCCATTTCATTTCCCTCTCTGCTTTTTCGTACTCTCTCTCATTCTTACTGCTGAATCGAAAATCTTCTTTCTGATTAGACTATACCCCCCTGGGGTCTATCTGTCAATAAAGAAATTATATCCGTGGAACACATACGAAAGCATATTTCCGCTGCCATACGGAAAGAAACTGGAAGAACGCAGTCTACACACAAACAAAATACCGAATAGAAAAAGCAAAGTGGCAGGATCGTTTTGTCATCCTGCCGTCTTGTATAAAGCTAAATTTTTCTGTAAACCGAGATTTCCCTGTTTCTTTTCCGAAATATACACTTCTGCAAACGCAGTACCTATCTCCATACACTATTCCCGAAACAAACAAATGCTGTGCCTGCCCGGTTTCTTCCATATCAATGGTTTCTGTTTTTCTCATTGTTTATATATTCTTCCACCGCCTGTATCATGAGCGGATCCCGTTCCGGAATATAGTATGGGTCCTCATACAAGTCAGCCTGTTTATATCCTGACTTGGTCAATATACTGCACGAAAGGCTGTCCAATATGTCCTGATCCGAATCATATTCTTCCACATCCATACCGATTCTGTAATAGAAGTATCCCATAAACCTGTATGGCTCCTTAATCGGGTGATTCCACCACCAGGATTCCCAATACAGATGTGCGAAATTCATTACAGACTCTGGTGTCCGGCAGTTTTCTTTCAGATATTTGAACGCTACATGAAAAACCGTATCCCAGCCAAAATCTTTCACAAGACCGGCCGCGAGTTCTTCCATCTTTTCCTCTTCCTGTTCCGACAACTCAACAAACCAGTCACGATTAAAGAATACATTCAGTTTTTGATTCAGCTCTTCATGAAAAGACATTTTTATCTCCGGATGTTAAAATGTCAATTTATGCGATTTCCCTGTGTATAAATTCATTATACCATCTTTGTCTGCGATTCATATATCTCCTTATGCTTGCTGTTCAGCTGCCGGGAGAGGATTATTTTTACAGCTTTTTCTCCGTTTTACATCCTGTCTCCCCCATACTATAATGAAAGAAAATATATTTCTTTAAGGAGGTTATCATGGCAGATCTTACGGTGGGCAAAAAAGCGCCCCTATTCACACTTCCGTCTGACGGCGGACAGGATATTTCCCTTTCCGATTACAAGGGCGGGAAGGTGATTCTTTATTTCTATCCGAAAGATAATACTTCCGGGTGCACGCTGGAAGCGCAGGCATTCCGCGCCAATCTGGAAGAATTTAAGAAGCGGGGTTATTCCGTACTTGGCGTGAGCCGCGACAGCGTGAAAAAGCACTGCAATTTCCGCGACAAGTATGAACTTAATTTCCCTCTCCTTTCTGATGAAAAGGAAACGGTGTGCAATTTGTACGGCGTCATGAAAGAAAAGAGCATGTACGGGAAAAAATACATGGGCATCGAGCGCTCCACATTCATCATTGATGAAAAAGGCGTATTGGTAAAAGAATACAGGAACGTGAAAGCTGCTTCTCATGTAAACGATCTGCTGAGAGATCTGCCATAGCCAATTATAAAGAGGCTGTGACAAAATATTTTTGTGCCTTGTCACAGCCCCTCCACTCATGCCTTTTCGGTGGACAAAAAAAGAGCGTCGTTTCTTTTTACGGAAACTCCGCTCTTTTTTCATTTCAATCTGTCAGATCTTCAATGAGCCATGCCTTTCCAAAGGGGAAAGCGGCATATGCTTCGCCTTCCAGGATCGTCCTGCCGGGGTCGTAAATATCGATAATCCATTCCTTGCCAAGACTGTCATTGACAAAGTAGCGGATTTTTTCTCCAAGGAACATTTTATTTTGAATGGTGACTTTTACATTCACCTGCCCGTCAACGGCCTCTTTCACCAACTTCAGACATTCGGGACGGATGCTCAGACAGTATTCCTGCCCTGCATTTACGCTCTTCGCAGTGGGAATTCTGTCGTTCCCGTAAGAAACAGTATTTTCTCCCAGCCCTTTTACGCTGAGGAGGTTTGTCGTGCCGATGAAGTCCGCCACGAACGGCGTCTTCGGTTCAAAGTAGATCTCCTGGGGCGATCCTGTCTGATGGACGACGCCGCCTTTAAGGACGACAATCATGTCCGACATGGAAAGAGCTTCCGACTGGTCATGGGTGACATAAATCGTGGAAAGCCCCATCTTCTTCTGAATATCACGGAGTTCCACGCGGACGCTTTCGCGCAGCTTCGCATCCAAATTGGACAGCGGTTCATCAAGAAGAAGAACTTCAGGATTCATGACAAGGGCACGGGCCACAGCGACACGCTGCTGCTGTCCGCCGGACATCTGGTTCGGGAAACGGTCCTCCATGCCTTTGAGCTGCATGAGGTCAAGCGCTTCTTTGACACGTCTTTCTATTTCCTCTTTCGGACGGTTCTTCACACGAAGTCCATAGGAAACATTATCGAAAACGTTCATATGCGGAAAGAGGGCATATTCCTGAAATACCATGGCCGTATTTCTGCTGTAAGGAGGAATCCTTTCGATTCGTTTGCCGTTAAGAAGTATTTCCCCATCATCCGGTTCATAGAAACCTGCCACCATGCGGAGAAGCGTGGTCTTCCCGCAGCCTGACGGCCCGAGGAATGTAACGAAATGCCCCTTTTCAAAATCAATGTTCACGTCTTTGATGACATGGCTCCGACCGAAATATTTATTGATCTGTTTCAGCTGCAATACTAAGTCTGACATATTTCCACCTCTGTTGTAAACTTTGAGCGATTATAAATCAAAGATATTGATCTTGTCACGGAGTATCAGTTTCACCACACCGAAAGTCAGGTAAATAACAAGCATGATGCCTACGGCAGTGGCGCTGGCAGTCGGGAGGAATCCCTGATTTGCCAGGCTCATGATATTGATGGATGCCAAGTTCCATTCCGGTGACACGAGGAAAATAACGGTGCTTAAGGTGTTCATGGAACGCATGAACGCGTATACAAAGCTGACAGAAAGTGAATTTTTCAGCATAGGCAGCACAATTTTCCGGAAAGTCGTGAAGCTGCCTGCCCCTAAGTTGGTAGACGCCTGCTCTAAAGAGCCTTCGATCTGTTTCAGCCCCGCCACGGCCTGCCGATATCCTACCGGCAGCTGGCGGAGGGCCATACCGAGAATGATAATAGCAAGCGTACCCGTCATTTCAAGCGGTCCGTCATTAAAGGCGAGAATCATGGCAAGACCGATAAACGTCCCCGGCAGAGAGACGGGAAGCATGGCAAGAAAATCCATAACTGTTCTTCCCGGGAATTTTTTACGGAGCACCAGAAACGCCAGAGCAATGCCGAAGACCGTGCTGATTGCCGCCGTGGACATGGATGCCACCCAGGAGTTCACCATGACATTGGAGTTGATGACGCCTTCTTTGAAATACTCAAGAGTGAAGGTGTAATCCGCACCGAAAGAAACGGTAAAGGCAAAAAGCACGACCACGCCGATAATCATAAGGATACCCAGGCTGAGAAGCATGCAGAAAGTAAAGAAACACCATGTTGCCGCCGGTCCCGCCGTCACACGGATGAGGCCTGACACGGGCTTCCCCGTAACAGTAACGTAAGAGTTCTTTTCCAGATAATACCGCTGTACAAAGAAAACAATGAGTGTCGGAATGACAAGGAATACGGAAAGCGTGGCGCCCATGGGAAGATCCCAGGCACCGGTGACCTGTGTGTATGCTTCCGTGGCCAAGACATGATAATTACCGCCGACCAGCATGGGGTTGCCAAAGTCCGCCAATGAGTTGATACCGACCAGGAGGAACGCGCTTGCCAGCCCCGGTGTAGCCAGTCTGAGGGTCACCGTACGGAAAAGGTACCACCCTTTTGCTCCCAGGTTCTGTGCCGCCAGTTCCAAATTCGGACTGATATTTTTCAAGACACCCGAAATAGTGATGTACGCCAGCGGGAAAAAAGCGATAGTCTGCGCTACCCAAAGTCCGACAGGTCCGTAAAGATCCACCTTCAAATGAAGCATTTCCCATGTAATAAAGCCGCGGCGGCCGAAAAGCATGATGAATGCCAGACCGCTGACAACGGACGGCGCCATGGTAGGAAGCAGAGCCACCACCTGGAAGAAACGCTTGCACGGCATATTTGTGTAATTCACGCCGTAAGCGAAAATGAATCCGAAAACGATAGCCGTCGCCGTAGCAACAAAGGACGAGAAGATCGTGTGGCTGAATACCTCGATGAACTCCTTATCCGTGACGGCGCGCATCCAGTCTGCCGATGTCGGAACGAGAAGAATTTTCACAAAAGGATAAATAATAAATACGGCAAACAGAAGGAATACGGCAAGAATACCGATGAGAAGCGGCGGCTCCCGAAGAAGCACTTTCATCTCCGCTGCGATTCCGGTGTGTTCGCGGCCGGACTCTTTTTCATTCATACAAAACTCCTTAGATATAAAAAGGATTTATTTCTTTAAAACAGCAGGTGCCTTCCGGCTTTTCCATCGGCGAGGGAAGGGCAGGTATAAAGCAGACTATTTCTTAAATAAGTAAAAGTAATAGATAAAAAGTTACCCCCACCATCATTGGTGGAGGCAGCTTTTTGACAGACATATTATTCAGCAAAGAATGTATCGCAGTTCTTCTGTTTATCGGCGCCCGCCTTGACCAAATCATAAGTCTTGAACAGCGGCAGCTCTTTCAGCGGCTTCATGCCCTGGGGCGGAGCCACTTCCGGATTGCAGGCAATGCCGTTCGTCGTCTTTACAAGGATATCTCCCGCTTCTTTGGTAAGGACGAAATCAATAAATGCTTTCGCCACATCTTCATTGGCTTTGTTCTTGATCTTGCCTACGGGGCATACCGTCCAGCCTGCCTGATCGTAAATGGTGCTCACCAGTTTCTGTCCCTTGGCGCTGACCAGATTCTGATCGGAAATAAAGTTGACGGCGATAAGATATTCGCCGGCGCCGGCTTTCTGTCCCGGTGTAAATCCGGAAGGAGTGAACTGCGCCACCTGCGGTTTCAGCGCTTTCAGGTATTCCCAGCCCTTTTCTTCTCCCATATTCTGGAGAACGGAACTGATAAAGGTGTTGCCTGTACCGGATTTACGGGGATCAGGCATAATAATTTCCCCTTTGAATTCCGGTTTCAGAAGATCCTGCAGTGTCGTCGGAGCGGCGACGCCTTTCGGTTTAAATTCTTCATTGAAACGTTTTTCATTGTAGCCGATTGCCAAAACTTCCAGATACGTGCCATACCAGAAACCGTCTTTGTCCTGGTATTCAGGCATGATCATTTTGGCATTCTTGGATTTATAAGCTTCCAGAAGTCCGTCAGCCGCCGCTTTCGCATGGGCGTCCGCCGTGCCGCCGAGCCAGATATCCGCTTTCGGCGCGTCTTTTTCCGCCGTGATACGGGCAAGAGCTTCCCCGGTTGGCAGACGGATGAAGCTTACATCTGCACCGGTCTGCTTCTTAAACAGATCCGCCAGTTCTTTCGCCGTGTCTTCATGGAAAGACACATACATCACCAACTTCTTGCCTTTCAGATCCTGACCGCCCGCTTTCGCACCGCCTGCAGCCGCCTTGTCACCGCCGCCGCAGCCGGCAGCAATCAACGCCAGTCCGGCCAGGGTGCACGCAGCAAGAGCCTTCCATTTCATGAAAAACATCTCCTCTCAAATCTTAAATATGTTTACTTACCAAAGCAATTTTAGCATATATCCCAGACACTAACTATAAAAAGAAAGTCCGTTGTAATTTTAGCATAAATGTATGCTGTTTTCATTACTTTTTATCATTACATAACAGATATTCCTTTCCCGTTTTCATATTTTCTGCAAGAAAAGGACGCCTTTTACGAAACGTCCTGTCCTTTGTCAATTTATCTTCTTCCCGCTACTGTTTTTCCCCGGACTTTTCTGCCGACCGGCCCGAAATCCTGTCAAGAAGTTTATTCCCCGCGGATTTCACTTTATCCTTTAATGCTTTTTTCGTTTTCTCCGCTTCTTCCTTTTTCTTCTTTTCCGCCGCTTCCGCTTCCTGCTTCGCCCGCGCAGCCCTTGCTCTTTCCATACTGCTTCTTACGGAGGCAGGAATTTCGAAATTCTTCACGGTATAACCGCTTTCCGCTTCGTACATATAATCGCGCCAGATCGCTGCAGGAATGGTGCCGCCGGTATACCCCGCATTGGTGGATGTGTCATCGCCGACCCAGACAGCCGTGGAGAGATCCGGCGTATATCCGACAAACCATGCGTCATGTTCATCATCAGTAGTCCCCGTCTTTCCTGCCGACGGCCGTCCGATATATGCATTTCCGCCAGTTCCGCGGGAGATAACTTCTTCCAGCACGCTCGTCAATGTCCATGCCGAGGCTTCATCAACGGCCTGTGTACTTTCCCGCGCACCTGAATGATCTTCAAGCACCTTTCCATTGCGGTCGACAACTTTCATAATGACCGTCGGTTCCACCAGTTTGCCGCCGTTTGCAAACACGCTGTATGCTTTGGCCATATCCCAGACGGACACGCCGTAGGTAAGGCCGCCGAGAGCTGTTGCCAAGTTCGTATCACTGTATTCACCCTCGGTAACTAAGGTGGAAATCCCCACATTTTTTGCCGTCTGAATAATTTTTCCCATGCCTACCTGATCCGCCAGATAGACCGTAGGTATATTCATGGACTTCACAAGCGCTTCCATGACGGTTACACTGCCGCCGGAAGTGCCACCGTAATTCTTCGGTGTCCAGCCGCCGCCAAAATCTTTCGCTGTATTACTGAGTATATCGAAAGGCGTTACTTTATTTGCAAATGCAGTGAGGTAGACAAAAGGCTTGAAAGCCGAACCCGGCTGGCGGGTCATCTGCACCGCACGGTTAAAATGATCCTGTCCGCGGCCGCCTACCATGGCACGGACATATCCCGTTCCCACTTCTATGGAAACAAGGGCACCCTGGGGCTGAGTCAGATTATTATCATCCGTATAGGCATCAGGAAGATTTTTCTTCAGAGCCGCTTCCGCTTCCTTCTGCAAATCAAGATCCAGTGTAGTGTAAATCTGCAGGCCCTCTTTGTAGATCGCATCGGAATCATACTTTTCGCTGATCAAGTGAATGACATAATTTACAAAATAAGACGCCACACTATCCGTTCCCCGCTGTTCCTGGGGCCGGGCCAGATGGATATCCGCTTCTTTTGCCGCAGCGGCCTCACTCTCGGTAATGTACCCATACTTCACCATCTGATCAAGAACGATGGACTGCCGCTGTTTTGCCGCTTCCACACTGTGGAACGGAGAGTAATAATTCGGACTGTTCGGAAGACCCGCTATGAGTGCGCACTGGGCAAGAGACAAATCCTTCACGTCTTTTCCAAAATACACTTTAGATGCCGTCTGGATACCATAACAGCCCTGTCCGAAATAAATCTGGTTCATATACATTTCCAGAATTTCTTTTTTGGTATACTGCCGCTCTATCTTTAAGGCAAGAAAAGCCTCCAGCAGCTTGCGTTTCAGCGTCTGTTCCTGCGAAAGGAAAGCGTTTCGCGCCAGCTGCTGCGTAATGGTGCTCCCCCCCTGCGCCGTGGCATTGCCGCTGATGATATTTCTGAAAACGGCACGGATGATACCGAGAGGATCCACGCCGTGATGTTCATAAAAGCGGTTATCCTCTACCGCAATAAATGCGTTTTGTAAATTAGCCGGCACTTCATCAATGGACACGGGGAGACGGTTTTCCTCGGCGTGAACCGTAGTAATAAGCCGCCCCTTGGCATCATAAATGCGGGATGACGCATCCGGTGCAATATTTGCGGAAATATCCGGAAGCCCGCTGCTCACCGACAGAAAGAAACCTGCCGCCGCCCCGGCACCTGCAATAAAAACAATAATGAAAAGAAAAAGAAAAATCTTTTTTACCGTGGAAGATTTTTCTTTATGCTGTCTGCGAATTTCAGAATTTCTCATGAAAGCCGGCGCTCCTCTGATTAATCAATGTATATCTCATATAAAAATTTTTACTCAAGAATATGAACGGTTAAACCAAAAGATAATAATATTTGTTCCATTATAGCACAATCCCGCCGTCAAAAAAGAAAGAAGGCTTTCTCTTCCTTTTTAGAATCATCGTTTTTAAAATCATCGTTCCCCTTTTCTTTTCTGCCGCTGTTTCTTTTATCCCCGGTATAAGACTTTATCCCCTCATACCGTTTATGGAAATTTCATTTCCTTTCCTACTATATATAGTATTTTCTTCTCTATAGGTGCCTATAGAAAAAATCTTGAATGAGTATCTCCATTGTGAAACGTTTCGTGAAACGCCAAAGCCTCCTGTCTCCTTTCCGCCCTATATCGACATGCCTGCATTTTCCATATTTTTGATTTTCCGCAGTTTTGAAAAATAACGGTATTTTTTTAATTCGTTTTTCCTATTCCATTTCCTGTGAATATGTTGTACTATAAATCACGATACAATATGTTGTATTACAGCAGAAGTAAAAACTATATTTTGTACGTGTCATTTTAATTTTATTATATCCAATCATTAATAGGGAGTGTAGTCATGCAACAGGGAAATGAAGAGGACGTCATCGTCCGCACAAATGTCATCAAAAGAAACGGACAGGAAGTCACTTTCGATATCACGAAAATCATCAATGCTATCGGCAAAGCCAATCATGAAGTCGCCGGCATCCATCAGATGAACGATTTCCAGATACGTGCGATTGCGGATAATATCGCGAAGAAAATTTCCAATTATCCCCACGCGGCTAATGTCGAAGATATCCAGGATATGGTAGAAACGGGCATCATGGAAATGCGCGGCTATGAAGTGGCCCAGAAATACGTCCGTTATCGTTATAAACGCGAAATTTCCCGCAAGAGCAATACCACCGATGACGGTATTCTTTCTCTGATTGAACTTAATAACGAGGAAGTAAAACAGGAAAACTCCAATAAAAATCCTGTCATCAATTCTACCCAGCGCGACTATATGGCCGGCGAGGTATCCAAAGACCTCACGCGCCGCCTTCTTCTTCCTGAAGAAATCGTCAAGGCGCACGATGAAGGCATCATTCACTTCCATGATGCCGACTATTTCGCGCAGAAAGAACATAACTGTGATCTCATTAACCTGGAAGACATGCTCCAGAACGGTACTGTCATCAGCCAGACGATGATTGAAAAACCCCATTCTTTCTTCACCGCCTGCAATGTAACGACCCAGATTGTTGCCCAGGTGGCGTCCAACCAGTACGGCGGCCAGTCCTTTACGCTTTCTCACCTTGCGCCCTTCGTCGATATCAGCCGTCAGAAAATCAAAAAGGAAGTCATCGAAGAACGGAAGCTGACCGGCGAATCCATGAATGATGAAATCATTTCCAAAATTGTTGAAGCCCGTCTCCATGAAGAGATCAAGAGCGGTATTCAGACAATCCAGTACCAGCTCATTACTCTGATGACCTGTAACGGCCAGGCTCCTTTCGTCACCATGTTCATGTATCTTGATGAAGTACCGGAAGGCCGCACCCGTGACGATCTCGCCATGATCATCAAAGAAGTCCTTCTCCAAAGAATGAAGGGAGTAAAGAATGAAAAAGGCGTATGGATCACACCGGCATTCCCGAAACTGATCTACGTCCTTGATGAAGATAATATCCATGATGACTCCCCCTACTATGAGCTGACGAAACTTGCTGCGGAATGTACAGCAAAACGTCTCGTCCCCGACTATATTTCCGCGAAAATCATGAAGGAATACAAAAACGGCGACGTATACCCCTGCATGGGCTGTCGCAGCTTCCTCACCCCCGACACGGAAGGTCTTGGTAAAAATGGCGAGCATAAATATTACGGCCGTTTCAACCAGGGCGTTGTCACACTGAATCTGGTAGACGTAGCCTGCTCGGCAGAAGGAAATATGGATGAATTCTGGAAAATCCTTGAAGACCGTCTTGAACTTTGCCACCGGGCTCTCCGCTGCCGTCACGAAAGACTTCTGGGCACCATTTCCGACGTAGCCCCTATCCTCTGGCAGCACGGCGCTCTCGCCCGTCTGAAAAAAGGCGAAGCCATCGATAAACTGCTCTTCAATAATTACAGCACCATTTCCCTCGGCTACGCAGGCCTCTATGAAATGTGCGTAAGAATGCTGGGCGTTTCCCACACCACGGAAGAAGGCAAAGCATTCGGCATGAAAGTCATGCAGAAGCTGAACGATAAGTGCGCCGAATGGAAAGCCGCCGAACATATCAGTTATTCCGTCTACGGCACTCCTATGGAATCCACCACTTATAAGTTTGCCAAATGCCTCCAGAAACGTTTCGGCATGATCCCCGGCGTCACGGATAAAAACTACATCACCAACAGTTACCATGTCCATGTGGCCGAACATATCGACGCTTTCCATAAGCTGAAATTTGAATCCGATTTCCAGCGGCTCTCCCCGGGCGGCGCGATTTCCTACATCGAAGTGCCGAATATGCAGAATAACATCCCCGCCGTCATTGCCGTCATGAAGTACATCTATGAAAACATCATGTATGCGGAGCTGAATACCAAGAGCGACTACTGCATGCAGTGCGGCTACGATGGAGAAATCAAGATTATTGATGATGAAAACGGCAAACTCATCTGGGAATGCCCGAACTGCGGCAACCACGACCAGCACACCATGTCCGTGGCAAGAAGGACATGCGGATACATCGGCACCCAGTTCTGGAACCAGGGCCGCACACAGGAAATCAAAGACAGAGTCCTCCACCTTTAATCACCATTATTGAAACAAGGCGGCGCCATCCTGTATGAGCGCCGTTTTTATTCCCTATCGCGAGGTATTTATGAACTACGCTGGAATCAAAGAATATGATATCGCCAACGGGCCGGGCATCCGCTTTTCCCTTTTCGTTTCCGGCTGCACCCACCACTGCAAAGGCTGTTTCAATCCGGATACATGGTCTTTTCACTACGGCAAGCCCTTCACGAAAGAAACGGAAGACTACATCATCAGACAATTGGGGCAGGACTGCTACCAGGGCATGACTCTCCTCGGCGGCGAGCCCATGGAGCCGGTCAACCAAAAGGGACTTCTGCCCTTGGTGAAACGATTCAAGGAAACCTATCCGGAAAAAGATCTCTGGTGCTTCTCCGGCTATCTTTTCGATAAGGAAATACTCGGTCATTTTGCAAAGATTATGCCTGAAACAATGGAGCTTCTAAAATATATAGACATCCTTGTGGACGGCGAATTTGTCCTCGCAAAAAAAGATATCACCCTTCTCTTCAAAGGCTCTTCCAACCAGCGGACAATCGATGTGCAGAAATCTCTCCAAGCAGGAGAACTGTGCTTTTGGAATCCGGGAGACACAAGTATGTCAAAAATGACAAAAATTTAAAAGCTGTGATATAAAAGGAACCCACCGGCTATGCCGGCAGGTTCCTTTTTATATTTTATCCATGATGACGGGCTTTCCCGTAGTATGAAGTGCCTTTGTCAGAGTCATGCATAAGATCCATGAGTTCTTTGGCCCGTTCCAAAGTGAATCCGCATCGGTTGGCGTATTCCACAAGGGGATTTCCCCGCAGTTCACGTTTCTTTTTCATATATGCCCTGCGGTCTTCCTCGGAAAGCCCTTCCACATCCTGCAAATCCTGCATACGGCGGGCATTCCTGAAAATCATGTACACTTCCGTCCGCTCTGCTTCTTCTGCCGTCATCTTTCCTTCTTTCACAAGCTCCGTCAGATAGTACACCGCCGCTTCCGGCTTATGGGGACTCGTTCCTTTGATATCCTGCGGCATGGATATCGGTTCGGGAAGCCTCGCCGATACGGTGCCGGCAGCAAAAAGGATGGCAGCTAAAGCAAGTCTAAGTATTTTCTTCATATGTTCTCCTTAAAAAGAATGACGCAGTGTAAGGGTGTACGTTCTTCCGCTTGCCGCTTCGCTGTCATAAATCACTTTGTCGAAAAGATTGTAAATATAGAATTGGGCGGTGGTGTTCTTCGTGAAACTGTAATTGGCCGATAAGCTGGCAATGAAGAATTTTCCCGCAGAGTAGTACACGCCTGTCACCGCATCAGGTTCCTGGCGTGCGCTGACATACTGGGCATCAGCAAGAATATCCCATCTCTTATCGGTAAACTCCGCGCCGAAGTGGATAAGATGTTTCGGAATATCCCAGTTATGTTCGCCATCAATGGATTCCATTTCCCATGCATAATTCAAATAGCCGCTTACCTTATCGGAGAATTGATGGTTGGCACTGAGTTCGAAGCCTTTCTTCTTTGCCTTGCCGAAGTTCCTGTACTGGGAATAGCCTTTTTTATAGAGTACCCCGTTGTAAACAGATGCTTTGCCCGTGGAGAAATAACGGATAGCATCTTTCGTATCCGCTTTGTAGACAGCAATATTCGCAGTGGTGTCTTTCCATTTTTTCTTCAATCCCAGTTCATACGTATCCGTCTGTTCCGGGTCAAGATCGGGATTGGGCAAAGATCCCCTTGTAGAAGCCGTAGGCACGCCATTGACAATCTTGATGGGGGATCTTTCAGAACGATACACCTGGTAGAGTATAGGCGGCGTGAAGGAATGTCCATAACTTGCATATACAGTGGTATCATTCCCCACAAGGTACTCTAAGGATAATTTCGGGCTCCATGCATTATAAATACCTTCTTCATCGTCCTTCACATAACCGGTCGTAAGGAATTCATGATGCCCGCCATATTTCTTGTAGCGGTCAAAACGGAGGCCTGCGTAAACGGCAAATTTTTCAGAAGCCTGCCATTTATCCTGGAAATAAGCGGACAGGGATTCGTCTTTACCGCGATGTTTTTCATAAGCATTTATTTTACTGCCGTGATCTTTGTAATGGGCCAGATTGTATCTCGTTTGGTCAAAAGAATTTGCCCTGTATGCCAAGCCGCCGATCAGGGTATGGGACCCCAATTCCCAGGTTTTATTCAAATCAAAGTCTTTTGTCTTGCTCGGATAAAAAGACTGTACTCCTTCCCCATTCCACGCATAAGTCTCCTCTTCTGTCATGGGCAGCCACGCATCATCTCCGTCGGCACTGCTGTAACCGTCTTTTTTGATATCTGTATATCCTGCATGGACATGGAATCGGTTTTTATTGTCATCATAAAAAATATTGTGCATACCCCATTCTTTTGCCCCCACATATCCGAGAAAATCGCCCGGCGCAAAATCTATGCCTTTTCCATTGGGATAAACAACGCTGCCATAGAAAATGCTCTTTCCGGAAGCATCCTTAATCAAAGTGAAGGGATGCTCATAACTGTATTTATGATCCGTATGAAGGTAGGAATAAGTTAAAGACTTGTCATCATTGAAATGATAGGTCAGCTTGGCATGGTAACTTTCAGAAGTCCACGCTTTTTCACCGCGTCCCCCAAGGATGACCCTGCCGCGGCCGTCAATAGGTAAATTACTCGCATCGAATTGCGGTGTATTTGCCGTGCTGCTTGATACGCGGGAATCCACATAATATCCCCGCCAACCGTCAGTTTTACGTTTTTCATACCCTGCGCCGATATCCCATTTATCTTTACGGACAGATACATCATAAACCTGTTTTGTCGTACTGTTGCTTCCGTAAGAAAGCGTCATATTCCCATGAACCCCTTCCTCATGGGTATTTGTCGTAATCGAAATGACGCCGCCTGTCGCACGGCCGCCGTAAAGGGAAGAGGCCGCACCGCGGAGCACTTCAATCTTCTTTATATTTTCCACGGGGATCATCGTCCAGTCTACAGAACCGTTCCAACCGGAATTGACAGGCTGTCCATCTACCAGGACAAGGATATCGCTGGATGCGAAACCGCGAAGGGAAATCCCGCCATTTGCTACAGGCGACAGGTAAACCCCCGGTTCCTGCCCCAATGCCTGGGCTACACTCTGGTAACCGCGGTCTTTAATTTCCTTTGCCGTTACCACAGATATACTGGCCGGCACTTTTTCCGTGGACTCTTCAATTTTAGTCGCTGTAACGACAACTCCTTCCAACTCATAAACACCGGCCGCATGAGCCGTGCCGTCTGCCAGGGCAAGCAATACCGCCAGCCCTAAAACCCCTGATTTTTTCATGCTATACTCCTCTCCTTGCATATAAAAAATACCTGTAAGAGACGGCGCCGAAGTCTCCAAATTTCCTTCTCTGCCATATTCCCTCAGGTTCATAAACAAACTGATTCGTGCGGAAAAGTATCATTCATCCCCGTCTGCTACTATTCCACATGAATTATTATACTTATATCCATATTTATAATCAATCTGTTTTACATTTTGTTGTAATGTTTTCGGTCTATTTGTTTAGAAATATATGGTTTTATTCCAAAGATAAAGGAAATTCGCCGGCTTGCCATTGGTAGTATAATAAAAAGTATTCAAAAAGAAAGAAGGTCCACTATGATTATTACCATCGCCCGCGAAAGCGGCAGCGGCGGATATACCGTCGGAGCCATGCTTGCAAAACATTACGGCATCCCCATTTATGATCGGGACTCCCTTTCCGGGCTCGCCAGGGAGCAGGGTATTTATGACACTATGCCCATGTTCTTCAATGAACTTCCCGCCCAGGGATTTCTTCTTGCCTTATCCATGGGCGCATCGGTAAAACAGATCAATAAACCCACCGCTGAAGCGCTCACGAAACTGATCGGTAATCAGGACTGCGTCATTATCGGACGCTGCGGGAATTATATTTTCCGAAACAGGAAAGACTGTGTCAGTATTTTTACCCATGGTGATAAAGAAGCCAGGATCGCTTACAAGATGAAGCACTGGAACTTTTCCCGGAAAGAAGCGGAGGATATCGTTTTCCATTCCGATCAGAACCGGAAAGATTACCATAAATTCCACACCGGAGAAAACTGGGGCGAGGCGAAATATTATGATCTCTGCATAGACACAATCCGCTTAGGTCATGAAAATGCCGCCAAACTCGTTATCCAATATATTTCCACAGTTCTTGCCTGAGGGGTTCCATGAAATATCTTTTACAATTCGGCATCATCATGGCCGTCTCTTTCGCCGGAGAGCTTTTCCATGATTTTCTGCCTTTGCCGGTGCCTGCCAGCATTTACGGCATTTTAATTTTATTTTCCCTGCTCCGGTTCAAAATTCTCCACGTAGCGCAAATCAAGGAAACAGCGATGTTCCTCATCAGCATTATGGCGTTCCTTTTCCTTCCCGCCGCCGTGGGGCTTGTAGTGGCGTGGCCCGTTATGAAGTCCGCCATCCTCCAATATATTGCGGCCAATGTGCTCTCCCTCATCGCCTGCATGGCAGGAACGGGATTTGCCGCGCAGCTCCTCCTGTCCCGTTCACCAAAAAAAGAAGTCCCGAAGGAGGCGTCCCATGATTTCTCTTCTTGAAAATTCCGTTTATATCGGCGTATTTCTCAGTATATCCACCTTCTGGCTGGGCATGTACCTCCAGCAGAAATTTAAATCGCCCGTTTTAAATCCGCTCCTGGTATCCGCCATCCTCATCATCGGGTTCATCAAACTCACGGGTTACGATTATGACACCATGGACAGAAGCCTTGAGTATATCAATTACCTGCTTACACCTGCGACAATCTGCCTTGCGGTGCCTCTTTACGAGCAGATGAAGACTCTGAAGAATAACATGCCCGCCATTTTTCTCGGCATCTTTTCCGGCGTCCTGTCCAGCCTTGTTTCCATTTTCCTCTTATGTATCCTTTTCGGCTTTGACCATGCGGCGTACGTGACACTTTTGCCGAAGTCCATCACCACACCGATCGGAATGGGTATTTCTTCAGAATTGGGCGGTTATGTTCCTATCACGGTCGCCTCCATCATTTTTACGGGGATTATTGGAAACATAGCGGGCGAATATATCCTGAAAGCGCTCCGTATCACCAACCCGATTGCAAAAGGTCTTGCCATAGGTACGGCCGCCCACGGCATGGGTACGGCGCGGGCGATGGAAATGGGGCCGGTAGAAGGCGCCATGAGTTCTCTCTCCATCTGCGTCGCCGGTATCATGACCGTAGCAGGCGCGAGCCTTTTCTCCTACTTTTGGTAAAATTTCACAAAAAAAGCGTATCGCACTTTTATCCGCGGTACGCTTTTTAAATTTCCCTGCTTGGAGAAATATCTCCATCAGTTCTTTCTTTTTAATAAGGACCTGAACTCAAACAGACGCGGTCTTCATAGAGGCTGATATATTCCGAATCGTCTTCGCCTGACGTAAAGAATTCATTCATCGGTCCTCCCGCGGCATAGTACGCGGCGTAACTGTCCCGGGAACTGTCCGCATTCAGCCCGGAACGATCGAATGTTTTCCTGCTGCCTTTTTTAATCCGTATGCCGTCCACAATCCCTCCATAGAAATATACACTGACCCCTTCTTTTTCATAGCTCCAGTTCAGGTAAGGAAATGTCCCATCCTTGTGGTCCGGTTCCCCGTAGAGCTGGCGCACCTCTTCCATCTCCATTCCCAGATATATGCCGTCCACAGACTCAAAATGCCTGCCGGTGAGACGACAGTATACCTGATTTCCATACACCAGTATTTTATAATTCGGACTCATCACATTCCAGCCGATTTCCTCCGTAACCGGCTGTCCCTCACGCAGAAGCACCGCTTTTACTGCTCCTTTTACCCCTCCGCCGGCCACATCATACATGCCGTCCAAAAGATCTCCGTTCACGGCACGGGGGGTAATCTCCAACGTCCTTTCTCCATGAATATCCGTCCATGTTCCGCAGATTTCATGGGGAAATTCAGCCTGTTCATAAACCCTTTCATCAGCAAAGGATACCACCGATATCCCAATGAGGAACAGCCCGATGCCTGCCGGCAGCCACTTCATACGCATCACGCATCTCCCCTTTCAGACATGACAAAGTTTACATCAGGCCTTACATAGTCCGCCCATTCCTCATCCACCACGATTTTAAATCCGGGAAGGCTCCACTCCTTCGCCTCAAGCTTCATCTCATCCATGCTGCCGTGCATTCCCTCGGGCTTATTTTTCACAAGGCTGCCGTATATGGTTCGTATACTTTCCACATACAAAGAAATATCCGTATTCCCGACCGCCTTTTTATCTTCCGCCGAAGCGACAATTTTCCCCTGCCCGTCCAGTCCGTACCATTGGGAAAGAATGATTTTCAGATACACGCCGCCCTTCTGATTCGCCAGCACCTCTCCCACTTGCACATGCTTCATTTTTTGTATTCTTTCATCATGAAGAAAAGTCGTTTTGACTCCTCCATGATAATAGGTAACAATCTCCATATAAGAAGTATTCCCGCTGCACTGTCCGTTCATCAAAGCAAAACGGCCTTTAAATGCCCCTTTTTCAAAATCAGCAATCTTATACATCTGGTCCTCATAGGCGGTACTCATCTGGCACATATCCTTATGAATCAATTTCGCCTCTGCCGGAGATCCCATACAAGTGAAAAATAAAAGCAGACCCATAATCCATTTTAAAAATTTCATTTTCAGCGCCTCCCTTCCCACAACTCAAGATCAATGTATGGCTGGCCGTCTCAGAATTCTCCCAAAAAGAGAGAGCCGTCGTCCCCGCTCATGCCGATATAGAACCGTCTGGTTCTTCCGTTTCCGTCCGTATAGGAAATCCCGTACCCCGGCGTGTCTCCGTGAAATGTCATGCCGAGCACAAGCGGTCTTTCCGCCGTGAGCCGGTCAGCATAGTAGAGTTCCGTTTCAAAGAACGTCATATTTCCTTCTTCATCCAGATCAGGAACCAAACTCAGTACTCTGAAATCCCTGACCGCATCTCGCGTAGAAAACAGGATCCGCACCTGGTATTCCGACGTATCCGCAATAAATTCATCATATTGCCCATAATCAGAAAGTGCGTCCTCCGCCCAGCGGGCCTGCACTGTTCCATCTGACGCCGCTTCATGGCTGCAGGCATATTCCGAAAAGGGAACCTTTCCTATCGCTCTTATCCCTGTCCGTAATGTTTCGTCCATTTCAAAAAAACGGTCGCGTGAAATAAATAATTCTTCTGCTTCCGCCTTCTTCCACACGCCCGTTGTATTATGGAAATACCCGATCGTTCCCGTACTGCTGTCTTTGATATCGGAGAAGTAAAAATCTTCCCACTCTATCCGGCTGCCGTCATAAGAAAGATGACAAGTTCCAAACGCGCTGTACGCCGCGCCGCCGGAGCCGTGGTAATAAAACCGTCCGCCGCCGAGCGCATAATATCCGTTTCTTGCCCACCCGTCGAGAACGGCTGCCGGCACGCCGTTCCGTATCGTATACACGGCATATACGGATTCCCCGGAACCGGGCATACTGCCCACCAGCAGCTCGGGAACCCCGTCTCCGGTGATATCCTCTATGGCAAAACCTGTCCCCTGAAGCGCCGCTTCCCGTCCCAGAGCATTCACCGTCTCCATGAGTCCTACCGAACCCGCCGGCTGATCATTGGAACCTTCTCCGGCAGTCATATTCTCATAGAGTGCATCCAGCGTTTCTTTATAAGGCCCTCCTCCGCTCCTTTCAAAATCGGAACAGCTGAACGCTCCTGCCGATACGGCGGTGGCCGCTATACATCCTGACACGGCCAATATCCGCAGCCATTTGGAAAACTTCATAAAATACTCCTTTCCGCTTTACGGCACACCTCATATCATGATTACCTGCACAAAGAAATGGTATCCCATAAATTGTCAATTTTTATGTCATATATCCTTTGCCAAATTTATCCCTTCCCCTTCCACGATCTTCCGGCAGATATCGTTACGGTATCCTTTCCGCCGATACCAGTATTTTCGTATGGGGATAGTACGTTATCCGGTACATGACCTCTTTCCCGCCACAGATCTGTCCGCTGTCGTACATCGCAAAACTCTTCTGTCCTGCTTCCACGGCAGGTATCAGATCCTCTATCCGTACCGTTTTCCCTCTGACCGTCAGCCCCTCCATCATGGACGCGAGAACCTCCCTGTCTCTTCGCGCAATATGGAAATGGATATATTCATCCCCGCTATCCATCATCAAATCGAACCGACCTGCCGCCTGGGCCGGCAGAAACCGGCTGTACAAACCGGCGCCTCTTGCCCAGGTCTTCTCATACATCACATGGCTCAGCGCCATATCTTTTGTCACCGTTCCCGAAAAGACATCCTCCATGCCGCCAAAACAGTCGGTAAACGGCATCATACCGCACAGGACAAGCATCCCTGCCGAAAACGCATATTTCACATACTGCCGGATCCTCTGCGGACCGGCCAATACGACCCACATGAAAGACGTGACGGCCACAGTCAGTGACGGCCCCGCCAGCAGCCCTTTCCAGATCAGCCCCGGCACACCGACTGACGGCATATCAAAATACATATCTAAAGCCAGCACCGCCGTGGAACTGATCATCACTACCCACGCATAAGGCCGGTTTTTAAGCCGCGGATTCCTCTTCCGTTCCCTGTCCGCCATTGCCTTATCACGCGCGGCAGCCTCTGCCAGCGGTTTCCTGTATATCCAAAGCAGAACTATCAGTATAAAGATGACAAGATGCAACAGAAGCATCCCCACAAATATTCCGCCCATCATAATTCTCCTTTTCAAACGGCCGCCGGTTTACAGCAGTTTTTTCAAAACCGATCACAGCCGTACGCGGGGGCATGCACATAAAAAACCGCCCCTTTACTTTGTATTATAAAGGAAGCGGTTTTATAAATTCCAGTTTTTCAGTCTTATGATTCCACTGCGCTTTTCAGTTCCTCTACGAAAATATCAAGCGGGCGATAGCCGGACATGCGCTTTACAGGCTTGCCGTCTTTAAAAACCACCAGAGTCGGAATGGACATGATATCAAATTCAGCGGCAAGCTGCTGCTGTTCATCGACATCGACTTTTGCGAAATTGATTTTGTCGCCAAGCTGCTGTTCAGCGCTTTCCAGCACAGGCGCCATCATACGGCACGGCTGGCACCAGGTCGCCCAGAAGTCCACAAGGGCGTATCCTTTGTGATTGGTTATTTCCTTTTCAAAGTCTGCTGCGGAATGAATTTCTTTGCTCATCATCATCTCTCCTTTTTAAATTCCATTACATCTATATCTTTCTATATTCCTATTATAATATAGATATACTTCGATGTAAAGCCTCCAGCAAAAATATTCTTTAAAATCTTTATTTTTATCGGCTGTTTTTTGCCATATAGTATAATGAAAACATTACAGGACAGATTAAGGAGAATCTATGAAATCAGGATATTGGACACGGGAATTTATTGTGGGGCTTTTCCACCTGATTACCCCTTATTGGAACAGCGAAGAAAAGAAATCGGCACGGCTCTATCTTGCAGCTATCATTACCCTCACAATTGCCGCCGTATATATGACACTGCTTTTAAACGAATGGTTCAATTCTTTTTACAGCGCTTTGCAGAATTATGACAGCGACGCGGTCTACCGCGGACTGCTCCGTTTCACGGGGCTGGCCTTCGCCCACATCGCCTTTGCGGTATACAGCTACTACCTGCAGCAGCGCCTGGCGCTCCGCTGGCGGAAATGGATGACGAAAAACTATCTTGCCAAATGGACCGGACAGCAGATGTACTACCGTCTTGAAATGTTTTCCCAAGGCACGGCAGACAATCCCGACCAGCGTATTTCCGAAGACATCAATCTTTTTACGGCACGCACGCTTTCCTTCATGAGCGGGCTGCTTCGCTCGGCAACGACCATCGTATGCTTTATCTTTGTTCTCTGGAATTTATCGGAAGTCCTATCGTTTTCTGCCGCAGGACAGGAATTCCATATTTACGGCTACCTTGTCTGGACGGCACTCGCCTACTCCGTTCTCGGCACATGGATCACCCATAAAGTCGGCCACCGCCTTGTTTCCCTCAATTATCTTCAGCAAAAACTGGAAGCCGACTTCCGTTTCTCCATGGTCCGTCTCCGTGAAACAGCGGAAAGCGTGGCATTTTATAACGGCGCAGCAAGAGAAGAAGCATTCCTGTCAAACCGTTTCATGACCCTCCTCAGAAATACCCTTTTCATCATCAAAAAGCAAAAACAGCTTTCCTGGCTGACAAACAGCTACGCCCAGATTGCCATTATATTTCCCTTTGTCGTCGCTGTGCCAAGATATCTATCTCAAAATATTTCCTTAGGCGGCCTGATGCAGATTGCCAACTGCTTCGGCAAAGTCCAGGACGCCATGTCCTACTTCGTCGATGTATATGCGTCTCTGGCGGAATGGCAGTCCTGCGCGGAACGTCTGCTGTCCTTTGACAAGCACATAGCGGCCATCGAAAAAGAGACAGAAGAAAAATCAGGCAGCCTTGTCCGCGAAGAGACTCCTGACAGGCTCCGCCTCACGGATGTCACCATTTCCGTGCCTACCATGGATGAAAACAAAAGGACACGGGAAATCATTTCATCTGCGAGCTGTTCAATCAAGTCGGGAGAACATGTCATCCTGAAAGGCCCTTCGGGAAGCGGGAAATCCACCCTTCTCCGTACGCTGGCAGGCTTCTGGCCCTACGTCAAAGGACATATCTCCATGCCCGCCCCCTCTGAAATGATGTTCATTCCCCAAAAACCTTACATTCCCATGGGCACCTCTGCCGAAGCCGCATCGTACCCGCTGGAAACGGCAGATAAGGAAATACTTTCCCCGCTCCTTGTAGAATGCGGCCTCTCCCATTTAATGGAAAAGACGGATACCGAAGCGGACTGGAGCCGCATCCTCTCTTTAGGGGAACAGCAGAAACTGGCCTTCGTCCGCGTGTTCCTCAGAAAACCGAAATGGGTCTTCCTTGACGAAGCCACCAGTGCCATGGACGAAGAAACAGAAGAAAAGATGTACCGTCTTCTGACGGCGCTCCCTGGCACAACAGTCATCAGCATCGGTCACCGTTCCACCCTGGATAAATGGCACGACAGGGTTCTCCGCATTGAAAACGGAAAGCTCATCGGATAACAACACCGCTTTTTCCGTTCCACCACACAGGCGCCGTCAATAAGACAAAAGAAAAACAGTCCGTCTCTGTCAGTCCCAGTTTCCCGGACACAGATACAGACTGTTTTTTATGATTCGTAAGAAATGGCGGCAGGCCTGCTCACAGGATAGAATGTCCTGTTTTACGCTTTGATTCCCACCCCCACGCGGTCAGCTTCTATAACTTTTCTAAAATCATCCGTACCGTATGCTTTCCCTTTATAAGTAAAAGTTCTTGCAAAAGGATCCACCGCCACATGGTAATATACATGTCCTTCCGGATATATGCGGAAATCTATTTCCAGCTGATTCCCCGCTTCTTCCACATGCTCCAGGTTATAGGAATGGCAAAGGGGCGTGATTTCTTCTCCCGTCACCGCATCGGACAAACCGAACCCATCGATCCAAAGCGCCATACGGAACTCCATAGGGTCTATGATCAGCTTCACCCGTCCCTTAAGCAGCAGTCGTTCCTGTCTGTATTCTCCCATCATATCCTTCTTTCCGCGATATATCCTGCTTAAGATTTTTTCGATTTCATAAACTCGCTGATCTGCGCCCTCGCTACCTTTTGGTAGATAAAAGCCCCTTCCTGATCACATTGATTCAGGTCTGAATAGGATGTCGTTTTTTTCAGATCCAGCGGCTCCACTTCCACCACATCCGTCGCTTCCAACAGTCCCGCCCCATTCTCCGCTGCATCTCGGAGCGCTTTCAGAAGTACGGCCCCGTTCTCCATGAAATAATCATCGACCGCTTTCCGTACCTCCTTATTTCTTTCATAATCGGAAAGAAGTTCTTTCACCTGTTCTGCGGACAGATAAACGCCGGCAGAATAATTTTCGACAATACCCTGCTGTGCAGGGGGTAAAATACCTTCAGGAAGAATATCCTTCCATGGCGTGATATACCTTTCCATCAGCGGGTACTCCTCCGCCATGAAAGAAATGGCAGTCCCCCGCACATAATAATGCTTGCGGAAAAACCCCTGCACCACCGCCATATAAAACCCGTGGGTGGTTTCAAATCGTTCTGAAGGCAGCGTCCCGGCGGCATACTTCATCAAATCCCTGTATTTATTTATGTAAAACGGATCCATCCCCGCGTCTTCCGCCACCGCCTCCAGACGGGACGTATCCCCTTTTGCCAGGCTGTCCAGCAGGGAAAAATACCATGCATCCATCTGCTCTTCGCTGATCGGATGGAAAGTGATGTCATACCCCATATCCATTCTCCTTTATGCTCTGAATCCTTTTATCTCATGATGAATCGGTACAGTAAAGCATGAAACGCCATATTATAACAAACCTTACAGGCTATACTTCATCTTCCCTTAGCTCTCTGAAATTCCAGAGATGATATCCAAAATAACATTTGCCCGATTGGCCTATAAAAATTCCATGTTCCGGCATGTTGGCCAGTTCCCCCAGGTAAACTAAGGGCAGATCATCGGAAAACGGATAATCAACTGCTGCTTCTTCTTTGAGCGTGACCAATGTTTTTTCTTTCAGCTTACTCATGAATTGCCTCTCTTCACATCACCCGTCCACGCTGAAATGGCTTAACTGCTTAAACTCGTCATCCATATATTCCAGCGTAAAGATATGCTCGTAATCAAATGTATGCTCCAGATAATTAATTTCTCCCATCGTAAGGTCGATGACAGGTTTCCCCAGTTTGCTCTTTATCTCCCCAGGATCCGTAACTCCATACATTTCTTTTAAATCGGGGGCAATATGCCGGACGATGTCATCAAGCCTTTCATAATAACCTGCTGCCAGTTTCTTCACCGTATCAGAAAAATCTTCCCCCGGTTCCTCATCCCAGGCAAAGACGATCCCTTCGTATTCATAAACAAACTGACGCAGGTTTTCATCAAACCGCATACTCTCTCCCCCTTATCCGGCATGAAATCAATCCGTTTTACTCCACACATAAGTTTACAGCAAGCCGTCTGCCATCCATAAAATCACGAGCATTTCAACTCCACGACGCAAGGCAGTCCGCAAAGCGGCAAAAGGGTTGAAGCCCAGTCGCCGCAATAAATGAAACAGCAGATAGTTTGAAATGATAAGCAAACAACCATTACCCGGTATGCTTATTAAAAGTCAAGGTAACCCTTCTTACGCCTTTGTCGTATTTGTTCATTGTAAATAAAATTTTAATGTTTTTGTATGGCACGCCTTCCGCATTTTCATCCTCTGTTTCCGGCGGAGAAATCCCCAGCATTTCATAGGGATCCTTCCATTCCCTCCGTTCATCAAAAGCAAGATCAATCCATACCGGATCGACATATATTTCTTTCGCATCATCTATGACTGCTTTTATAATCGTTGCCTCAGGCAAAGAACAGGGCGAGTCCGATACGTTTTCAGCCTGTAATGTTATCGTTGTAAATTCATACCGGCTCTCACTTTTGAAAATATAGGGTCTGCTTATTTCTCCGGGCTGCAAGATGATATTGTCCAATTCTTCAGGCGTACCGTTCTCTAAAATAAGGTTTTTGTGAAAGCAGTCACCAAAAGTATCGCTGCCCAAAATAAATGACTTTCCTATATCTGCGTGAAATGTAAAACCGTCCGGATTATCCGCATGCGTTTTTAGCTTCGGCGCTAATTCCCGACAGATTTCTTCGTATGACACAATGCTGAGACCGTCTTTTTTTGCTTTGGATATGTCTTGAAATATCAGGGTATCGTCATCATCTGCACCTTTCAAACGGATACCGGTAATATCCATTCGTATATTCAATAACCCTTCATCAATAAGAACCGGATATTTTTCGGAAACAAAGGCAATAAATCCCATCGCCCTGTCATAAGGCACCTTCAATTCTTCAAGGGATTTAACTTTTGTATGATATACGAAATCAATGGAATCATCAAAAACAAGATCATCATCACCAAGTGCATGCGTTTTTTTGTATTCTTCAACTGCATGCTCACTGAAAACTTCGTCAAAATTTGTCGTTATAGAAGGTGATGTCATGGAAAGAGGATCACGAGATACCGTATAGTAAACAGTAAGATCCGGATATTGGTTCAATGTCACAAACCAGCGATAATAACTCTCATCCTGCTTAATTGTATATGTATCCTTTCCAAATCTGTTATCCAAATACCGGATGATCCTTTCTTGATCTTCTTTTGTATGACCACAGCCGCCGGATAAAACGGTACTGAACAGTAGGAATAAAATGACTATCGGTTTTAAAAATTTCATCTGCCCCACCTTTTATGTTACATACGCAGATATTCTCTACGCACAGAATCCCCTGATCCTTCTATAAAACAGCCGGGAGAATAGCTCCCAAAACCATTATGACGGCGCCGAATATAATCCCCAGTACACACAGGGATAAAACCATACCGGATGTATGACGGTACACCTGAACAGAAAACAAACTGTAATCTACGGGCCGCTTAGTTACGGCATTCACAAGAAACGCGCATGCTTTATCTCTGATACGCACTTCATCATTTAAGGAAACCGTATATGTGCCGGCTTCCGCCTGAAAGGAATACAATTTCAGCCTGGACTTGCTGAGCCCGGTCACAGCGGTACGCAAAAGAGGAGCACACAAGGGAACGGATTGTCCCGTATCCCGGTTGACAAGGGTCAGTCCAAATTCTCCGAGTGGCGCTTTTTTAAACTTTTCCCCGCTGAGCCATAAGCCATATTTCCCCCTTGCAGCAAGCGTAAATGTACCCGTTTCGTTGCTATAGGGCATTTCATAAATCATTTCAGCCTTAGCAAAACGAATAACATATTTGATGCTTATAATCAACAGGAACAGTCCTGCCGGTATCAATAAACAAAATAAGTATTTCATGTTTCCCTCTCAAACAAAACTTTATAAAAACACAAAACTATCCGCCTGCCGTACCATTTTTTCAGTCAGCCGCAAATATCTGCACAGCAATAAATCTGAGTAACCGGCTTTAAGTACAGCGGATAAACCATAGTGAGTATTACAGCAAGCCATCCACAATCTCAATGGTATACTTCATTTCCGATTGCCTGCGGATACGGCTGTTTATGAGCTCCTTTGCCAGACCGCAGGCCTCCGCTTCATTCTTACCGCTAAAATAATAAATACTGTTATCATCCATATCCGCTTCACTGTCCGTTGCTTCCAGCTGCAGGCCGGGAATATGCCGGATAAGATACTCATCGACTTCCCCGTCAATCTCCAACTCCCTGCTCACATGGAGCATACCGCCGCCATAATTATAAAAACAGATTCTAATCATTGTCCCCCTCACAAAGACCTGTTCTTTTCGTAAGTCATATCCACCGCTTCAAATGCGGCAAACCAATCCTATAACCGAATCCATTTCAGGCCATGAACATCCTGCAACCTTAAAGAATGTCCGTCATGGCCGTTTTTCAATTCTATCCCCTTCTCTTCCACAGATATACGGGAATACCGGTGTTCCAGGCCGGCATACTTCCCTCTATGAATGTCAATCATGACACTGGTTATCGGTCTCCATGTATTGTTATTAACTGTTTCTGCCAGTAAATAATAGGCATCTAAAAACAGCAGGCCCCTTCCATACACCAAAAAGGGAAGAGCGACGTCCAGCAGCGGAAATCTTGCCGAATAAATTCCATCTCCCCGGGGCGATACAATCGTCCGGTTCAATCCTATTTCGCTTCCGTAATAAGCAATAAGCGCATTTTGATCGCAAATATATAAGGGAACACCTTCTTCGGCTACGTAAAATTTTTCCGTGTCCTCTTCCCTTTCTTCTGTTTTATTTTCAATTTTATTGACCGGTTTATCATGCATATCAATCCATCTCATCAATCTTTCGGTTACTCTCTCATATCAAATCGAGGTCAATCATGCCGATCCGCATATCTGCCACAAATCATATCCTTGTCCCCTTTTCTTCAAGCTTCCCTCTCCGGTCACCCGGCGATTTCCGCATCCTCTATGTTTCCGTTTTTATCCATACGCACAATGATGCAGTGTCCCCAGAAAATATCCCCGTCATCATAATACGCTTCTATTGATCCGTCGTTACGGAAAGCCAATTCGGACAAGGTGATCCGATCTGCAAATTGCTCTGCCGTGATTGGTTCCTCATCAGCATCGCCCAGCCAGTCGTTCGCTGTGTCCAGCATATGACCGGCAGCATAGGCGCGAAGCTGCCGATCCAGTTCGGGCATATTCATTTCGTGCTTCTTATATGTGGCTAACGCAGCTTCACAGGTCTCGTCAGAACCTTCATCCGCATCTAAGGTAAAACCACAGTCCGGTGTCTTCATTTCGTACCATTTATACTGCCGGTTTAACAGAAAGTCTCCCCGCTGTGTGTGAATGTATTTAGGCTGCTGTAAATAGGCTGCCAGGGCTTCCAGCTCCTTCTGTCCGGCATCCCATTCCAGAACTTTCAGTACCAGGTACCGATTGTTCCATGACGCCACCCTATTCTCATCTAATGGTTTGATTTTTGCTTTTTTGACTAAGAGCCTGTAAATCCCATACTGCTTGAAGTCATAGCCCCAGCCCGCTTCACGATCTGACGAAATAAGCCAGGTAAGGATCCCCTCACGCCGATCCAGCACCCCTGTTTTGCAGTCTACGGTAGCCTCCGTATAGACAAGAGGCCTGAGATAATCCTTCGAGTAAGCTGCGGCACCATTGGGCGCCTCTCGAAGTAGTGCATAGATTTCAATTTCTTCCTGCTCAAACTCCTCTTCAAATTCTTTTACACGTACAATACCCATAATGCCTCCTAATTTTTTAACAACCTGTTTTTATATAAGGATACCATATATTTTCTTCACAGAGTTTATAACCGGATTCCTATTTATATCCCTTGATTTCTTCTTCTGTCATGTTCAAAAGCCCGGTTACCCACATTCCTATGATATCGGAAAGAACGGGGTCACACCTGTATTCCTTTTCTCCATCCGGGTATGTACAGGAAAAAGCAGGTTCCCTTACAGCGGCTTCATAAAACTTCATAGCCAAACCGGCTAATTGATCGGGATTAAAAGAAAGAGATAATTTTTCAGCTATGGCACTGCGAATATTGTCCCAGTCCCGATTCCGCTCTTTATAATCGTCTCTTACCTTTGACACATATGCCGCGCAAAAGGTATGAAGCAAGGTTTGATTTTCATACAGATATTTACAATCAAAGTCAGAAATACATCCGGCATGGAGCAGGAACGTCAATAATTCGTCCATGTTTTCCGCTACTCTCCCGACACTGCCTTCACTGCTGATGAAACCAATACTGCCGTCTTCAAGAAAAACATATTCTCCTCCGCTGCCGTCACAGGCAAAAGCCCTGCACAGCATGGAGTAGGTTTCCTGATTTTCCGAAAACTGCACGTCCTGAAGCTGTTCATAAAAATAAATATCACATTCATGCATCAGCATGGTATTCAATTCTTTATTTTTTCCTATACTATTACAAAAGAAGCTGTCCATATATCCCTCTCTCCATACGCCTTACAGCGGATGATATTACTCAAAATATAAATAAGGATGTGCCTGTATCAGCGCATGCCAATCCCTGTCGTATTCTATAACACTTTTTATGGATAAGTACATTTATGATAACAACAATGGTCTATGGCATGAGCTGCAAGGCGATCATTACATGTCCTGCCTGACAATTCCGGAGGAAGAAAAACATTCCATTGGCATATGGGAGCGGCGAAGGAAACGGTGCGACGGCCTTCTGTAACTGTTCTCCTTGTATCAGGATTATTATTTCTTGACCATTTATCAATTATTGGAAGTGCTTTCCTTAATCCATACCAATTATTCTCCAGCGGACTTTTATCGTTCAATCATTCTTCTTTGTTTTATTTGGAATTGTTCCATCTGTTGCATAAAAAATTCCGATTCTTTTCTATCCGCAATGAGATTTACACTCATTAACTTATTTAGTTTCTTCTCATGAAACCCATAAAAAACAGGATTCCGAACTTTGATGGTCAGCTTTAGACAATTAAACGGACGCTTTTTAAATTTTATTTGTTCTATATCTTCGAGTTTAAATTTAAAATGCAATACACTCCGCCCTCTGCTTCCATAAGTATAATATTTAACGATATTATTTTCGTAAATTTCTAATTTCACTCCATTTATGAAGAGATAATATCCCATAAACCATATAAGGAGCGGAGCGCCAACCAGTACTATTGCCATAATAATTTTATCTGAAAAATCAGTATTATAACTCATAAGATGATTCAGTATCCACAGAACAATAAAAGATAAAGATACCATGGATGAAAAGCCTATCCTATTAAATGTAGACTTATGAGGATATGCCAAGATAAGTTTTGGTTCATCCTGTAAATGATCTACTCCCATAATTTACCCTTTCTCACTTATCATTTCATTTTATTTATTATTTAAATCCTGATTTATCCATCACTAAAACGGGATTTGTAAGGCTCTTTTTTCCTCTTTGAAGCCATTTTCCATCAAAGAAAATTTTTTCTATTGCTGCTTTCGTATCGTATAGCATAAAGAACGAGTCTAATGCCCTGAACACACAGATGATCATTACAACGTATAGTTGCTGTCCCAACGCCAAGCTGCGCGGACTGCGTTTGATTTCATCATTTGCGTCAAAAATCTTACCATGGCGTTTCTTCACACGCTCAAAGATTTTTCCGGTTCTGTTATGGACAGTGAGCTGACCGTCAGGATTGGAACGCGCATCAGAAGCAGTATAAAACTTCAAGGGACTATGAATATTACATTCGTCCTCTTATAATCCTTTAGAAAGAAATAACGGCAGGCAGTCCAAACCATTTCGAAATCACACCATACAGAACCCAGGGCAGGAAAAGAAACAAAGGTGTCACCAGGAAACACACGGCTTCAACTGCCGTTATGGCTGCATCCAGAAGCGCTCCGCCCAGATAGGCTGTATCCCAACTTTTTATGGCTTGATAGAGCACCAGGATATCTCCCCTGCTGTAAGACGAAGAGATGAGTTTTTCCCGGACTTTCCAACCGTAATGGTACACAATAATCTTCCACACGGAGAGTACTTCCAACGCAGGCAGGCAAAAGAGAAACAGTACCATCCAGAAAGAGCCTCCCCAAACGGCAATGCGGTTTATGATTATATATTGAAGTATATATATCTTAATTAACATAACCAGGAAGAACAGGGGAATCAGCAAAAAAATCAAGGGAATTTGAAAGAGTCGTTTAATGTCCATCATCTACACACCGCCCTTATGTCATCACAAGTTTTCAGAAGCATATCTCACGGTTCTTTTATCAAATCCTGTACCTCCATGCATCCGCACAAGTGCAGCTCAGGAACACCAATTCCGTTCCTTAAAGCATTGGACCCCATGCTGCCGAAGCTCTTTCATCAGTAAATCCGTGGATAAATCAATGATGTGTTCATTGGTAATCCAAACTATATGTCCATAGTACACGCTGCCGTCAAAAGAAATCCACCGGCACCGATGACCATTCATTTTAATCACCCGTAATTCACCCACATAACCGCCCAGACTCCAACGGCCTCTTATAGGAAATTTTACAAATTGTACTTCTAAAATTTCATTTAGCTTATATGTATGAGCAAACAGTCCGTATCCTATGGTCAGGCTGTCTCCTTTGAAGCGGAGAACTTTATACCGTTCCCGCGCAGGAAGAGAGGAGATTTTCATTAAATTATACGTCGCGGCTCCTATACAGACAGCCGCTATCAGCATAAAAGCCAATAATACCGTTTCCATCATTTCATACCCCGCTGATAAACATCTTCTGCTGTCTCTTCAGCCCGTTTTGCCACTTTTTTCTGCCTGCCGTTATTTCCTATAGACAGAAGAAATACCATGTCTTTTTAACTCCTCCCGTAAATACGCTATGGTCCGCTCGATATCTTCTCCGGAATCGAGGATCGGGCAGAATTCTCCGGTGAGGGATCCGCTGTCAAACTGAAACGGTCCGCTTCTTGTCCCGTCTTTCATGATAATCAACATCTTTCCTGCATGAGCCCATGGAATGCGCCAGCTGTGCATGCAGGAAAAAATGATCGTTGCTATCTTATCCTTTTCATACCTGACAGAAAATAACGCACGGACAACCAGCTGATTTCCTTCTATGGTAAAGATTCCGGTGTGCAAATGAAATTTCTTCACTAAGAAATCCAGCATCCATTTAAAAATATACAGAAAACCAAAAATGAAAACCAAGCATTCAAACAATTCATCCATATAATGCCTCAAATCACAAGATAATTTACTTCTGTAAACAAGGCCTCGGAAATATCCGGCCGTTCCCTGAATCAAAAACAGGTACCAAGGGGATCCTTTACGCAGAAGGCTAACCTTTCATACCCATGCGGATTGTCTCCGCCAGCCTGGCATACCCCGGCGCGCCTTTGTATTTCCGGACAGATGCCAGCAGCCTGCCGTCCGCATTTTCCTGCAGCCATAATTCGATACCGTCATATACATCATAATTGAACGTATTTTCATATGTTTCATCAAAATACAAATCAATCATTTTTTCCAGAGCGGCAGGGAGATCGCTTTGTGCCAGCGCTTCATACTCTTTCATCAATCTTTCCATTTCATCATACGCATCCGCCATGCTTTCTCCTCCTTCGGCCGCCACCGTCCGGACACACAAAAAAGAAACGAACCTTCATTTCTTGGGCCGGTCCCGCAAAACGGCTCGTGACAAAAAAGAGAGCCGCGCCTTGCAGACTCTCTTTATATGTCATCATTTTATTCATTCTTGGAGCAGCATTTTCAAATCGTACCCATAACCGGCAGTGCGGTCGCAGGCAGTCTTCTGCCACTCCTCATGCGCCGTGCCGTCCTTATGGAGGAAGTACCCGGAATCCAGGTAACGGATGATGACAAATTCCGAAGTGCTCTGCCCGAAACCGTCACCCCGTGAGAAATCAATTCCATGCCCTGTATTTCTGGTCATGACGGCTTCCAGCAAAGGAACGGTCAAAGCGTTCAGGGTAACGGTCATCTTTGGCATGTCAAAGAAAAATCTTCCTTTATCCGTAGTATAGATGCACAGATTGCTGATCGTACCGTTTGTAACGCATTTGACACGGCGGATATCATGGATGGGGATTTCCTTTTTCCCATTTGTAATCACCCCTCCGGACAGGCGGGTTTCCCTCTTTTTAAAGTAAGAATAATCCAGCGGCAAGTCCAGTGTGTCCAGATTGTCCGGAAAATCATCAGTCAGCTTATGACGGGCAAAAGCGGTAATAATGGCTTTGGTCTCCCGTATATTATGGCCGCCAGAGGTATTGTACCGATCCGTATCCAGCTCAGAAGCCATATTTTTCCAGTTCCGGCCGCGGAAAATAAGGTTATAACTGATGTTCGAATTCAGGTAACGTAAAGGCATAATCCCGTTTACGTCTTCAAAGTCCACATCTTTTAAAACTTCCCCATTGCCGTCTTTATACAGCAGACCGTTTCTGCTGACCGTCAGTACATGTCCGTCTTTTTCTTCCAGAATGACGGGCTGCGTATCAAATACAGATATCATGTTTTTCCTCCTGTGCACCTATAACGTTTTCAAAATGATTTCTATGACAAGCCCATGATTTTATTCAGCGGGATAACTCCCCTCTGGTTTTTGATTATAGCATAAACATAACGGCAGCGGTATAAATCAGATCGGCCCGTTATCACTTATTTCAAGCTTTCTGCCCGCCGGTTCATAGCGGAGTATATAGCGCCTGCCGCCGGTAAATCGGACCGTCCGCTCCTGCTGCTTTCCCTTACTTGGAAAAGACGGTATATTCGACAGCTGGTGCCGCAAGGTATATCCCGCCATTTCCAGCCTGTGCTCCCCGGGAAGAATATATACGCTCTTCCCGACCACAACAGCCGCTTTCGATTTTTGAATCGGCACGCCGTCTACGGAAAGGATCACGGCGCCGACTGCTTTCAGGAAACCGCCGCGTCTTTTCATCCGGATAAGGGCATGGGACGGATTCCTTTTCCGCCACCGCCATGCCAGCACAATACTTCTCATGTACACAAGGATGATACCCGATATAGGCAGGCCGGGCGCCAGTAAAAATGCTTTTTCCCTAAACCGGGTCAGCACAAAATCCAATCCCAAAAAGAGCAGGGTTATCAAGGTGAAAATGATGCCTCCTATTTTCAGCGCCTGCTTCCAGAAACTCTCTTCATAAGCAGAGCGGAGCTCCATGATCACCACACTCATATACACAAAGAGTATGGTCCCCGTTGCTATGATCAGGAACGGCAGAGATATGGAATTACTCATGACCTTTATTCTCCTTGGATGTTTTAAAATTGGAGAAGCTTTTCTCCTTCTTTGCCAAAAGCATTTTATACCTTTCTCTTAAATCAGAAGAATATACTTTCGGTAGGTCAGATTCTTTCACTGCCTGCCATAGGGCAGCCGCCATCCGCAGCGGATAACGAAATCCCATGTTCCTTTTATCCCGGAAGAAATCTTTTACAAATCGGTTCCACTCACAAACCGATGCGTCATATTTTGCATAGCCCGATTTCCCCCGGTATACATCCAGCATGTCCTGCATGGTAAACGATCTGTCTTCTTCCACTTTTACTTTCCGCCATGCCGCCGCCATATCCGCCGTGAATTTAAAAGGCCTGGTTCCTGTCTGTTTCGCAAAATACTCCCTGAAAAAAGCGTTAAAGGAAAAACCGCAGTCCAAAAGCGGCGTATGTAATTCTATATCAGATACTTTTTTAGAAAGGCGCGGTACACCTTTCCTTTCCGCCAATTTTCCGCAAAAGTACTCTGCTATATGATGATTCAGTTCCTGTTTGGTTCCCCTGTATTCGATCCCGAGTTTTCTGCATATACCGGACAGTTCTTTACGGTACCAGTAGTATTTTTTGAACTCTTCATAAGAGGCCAATGTCTCAAAATCAGGCCGTTTTTCCATTTAATCCTCCTGAAGATAACGCTGACAGAATGCACCTATCCGTATGATTGTCATTTTCCCTCATTAATATTGAATATCTTACGTTTCCTGTCAAATATAATTTGATAGTGTCGGCCGGCTTTCAGTGCAACGGTCTTTTCACACCGCCCCTCCTCCACAGGAAATGAAGGCCGTTTATAGCCATGCCTTGCTGTGTATCCCGCCAGCTCCAGAGTGTGTTCCCCCGCGCGGATATATGCTGTCCTTCCCGCAACAACCGCATCATTGGAATGTTGAACAGGAACCCGGTTTATGGAAAGGAGCATGACGCCCCGCTCTTTCCACAACCCATAGCGGTATTCCATCCTGACGACAGCATATAAAGGATTTTGTTTACGCCACCTCCGTGTTTTTCTGTAAGTAAAAGCAAGCAATAAACCTATCTCAAGTACTGCAATTCCTGTGAGCCACAAAAGAAATGACGGCCCCGCTTTCTCCCATGACAGAAATAGATTAGAAAGTGCTCCTATCCCCAACACGAGAACAATAGAAGAAACTGCAGCCGTCGTTACGATTTTCCCCTTCCCTATCGGTTTCTGATAAGACGAACGTATAGGAAAGCAAAAAGCTGCCACGATGAGAAGAAATCCCCATCCCGCCACCAATCCCAAAATTTCCGCCGGTACGCTTGAAAACATCTCTCTCCCCTTCTTTTAATTCGCCGGATCCTTCCACATCCCCTCTTCCACAAACGGATCCTCTGTCCACAAAACAAGCACACCGGCAACACTGCCGCGGCAAGGGACATGTAAAGGCTTTTCCTTTACCGCCCGGCCATCCATCTTACAAAAATCAGACTGGCCGCAGCCATTCCCGTAGCAACAGCGATCGTAGCCCCCATGGACAAAATAATGGAAAAATAGTAAAAGTCCCTCCGCAATTCGGGCACAATTCCGGAATCAAGGCGCTCGGACTGCCGGGCTTTCCACAGAATCCACCATCCAAGAGGCACACCGTTAATTACACCACAGACAATATACGCCAGAAGGAGAGCTGTCATCATGCCCACATCAGACTCATTAAAATACCACGTATTCATGCCGAGAATAACCGTAACGGCAAGCCATGCTCCCAAATCAATCTCTATCCGTTCTGTCAATGTCAGATTTTTCAGAAGCCGTCCGAGTCTCACCCGATATCTTTGCAGGGAGCGTACCGTATCCAGACCAACAAGCAGGACAGCAGTCAATACAGCGACGCTTCCCAGAAACCATTCCATACTGTCCATTCTGACGAAGCTCCTCTCATTGCCTGTCTCTCTTTACTATATGATTATCTTTGATAATGCTGCCCACCACGTCTGTTATATTTTCCGCCGCATAAGTTACACTGTCCGGATCATGCACGTAACAGAGAATCTGCCCCTCTTTCCCCGCCTTTCCGGGCGCAAAGTCCAGCATCAAGTAGCAGCTGTCACAATACTCCGCAAAGGGAAACCATTTCGTATGAAATAAATACGGCCGCAGTCTGGCGTCCGCCATCCGCCCTATATCTTCTTTGGAAAAATAATCAGGAAAATCTGTCAGCAGTGCATCCCTGTTCTGAAAGTATCCCTTTACACGCCTTATCTGTTCTAAAGACAAGAGAGAAAATGCATACTCCCCCTTTCCCAATACGCAGGGCAGTATGCTGAAAAAACCGCTGCCGTTCTTATAGCGGTAAAGCTTTTTCCAGTCTTCAGGCAGAGAAACGCCATATTCTTCCTCAAAGATTTGAAGCTCTTTCTCCGAAGCGCCTTTTATTTCTTCATAAGCAGAAAAATATTCTTCCTCTACAGGATCATCCAGCCCCAGTTCTTCAAAATTTTCGCATACATATGTCTCTATTGCCTTTATTTTTTCTATGAGATTCATCTGCTCCTCCGTTTCAGATATACCGCCAGTCCAACATATCACTCCAGGAAAATATGCCACCAACTCAATATGTCACTCAATGGAACGCCACCGATGAAATACGCCATGAATCCCCATATCACCCACCCCACTCCGTACAGAAGCACCTTGTAAAGATAGGGCACCGCCAAAAGAAATATAATAACTACCCCTGCTATGATGACAATCTTTTTCATTTTATTTTCTGTATTCATTCCCCATTCTCCCTTCACGAGCCGAATCTATCATATCTTCCCATTTGATGACTCTCAACTCCCGCAGCAGACATAAAACACAGGAATCCCGTCGGGATCATTGATAAGCCCGTTCCCTTCACATTCATGTCCTTCATACTCCATTCCTTCCAGAAATACATGATCCCCCAGCTCTTTATCTGCCATCAGGTTCTGTAACTTGAAAATGAGTTCCTGCAAAGTAAATGCTTTCCCGTTATCCGCTTTCAAATGTGCCATGATTTCTACCTGCCACATATCATTATCCTTATTTTCCTCTTTCAGATCATCTTCTTCATTCAGCCGTTCATTGTCATGCAGCTGTGCAGGGCTCCGTATCCATGCTTCATAAATGACAAGGATTTCCGGTTCCTCCAATACAAACTCATCGGCCCTGCCCTCCGACCAGTCATCAGGATACCGTTTCGCCATATACATATTGAAGTCACGGGCAAATGCATCCGGTAAGTACTCCTGTTGGTTAAAAATCCATTCTATGGCTGAAACTTTTTTATACTTTTCCTCTTTTCCACTGCCCTCATTGTCCGGCCGCGCCTTCAAATAATAAGCACTTAGCCGGGGAAATGACGACGGATTCATCTTTGCCAGTTGAGTCAAATCCGGCCGTAAATCCATCATTTCCAGACACCAGTCAATCACTTCCGGCGTCTTACTGCCTGTGATCGCCTTTTCAATCATTTCAAGCGCTTTCCATTGGTACAAAAACTTCTTTTCCTGCAGACGCAAAGAAATAGCGGCATAGGCATAGCCGTACCGGTAATACCACTTGGCATCCCGCTCCTGTTCTTTGACCAAGTCCAGCGTTTCCATCGCCTTTTCAGGCTGAATACTGTTATTATAAGCAACGGCAAGTTGGTTCAGCAGTTCCGCACTTAATGCATTCGTACCGACAGATATCAGGATACGAATGACTTCTTCCGGATCAAGAGATTTGATCCTTCTTATTTTTTCTTCTTCACTCATTGACAAAAAATCTTTAAGATTTTCCATAATTTTCTCTCTCCGTTAAAATCCGGGGAATTCATTCTTTCTTTTTTATATACGGCGGCTTCCCGTTTCGGCGCATTCACACCAAACGACCGGAACTCCCGGGCCGGACAATTACGCTTCCGATTCTCCCGCAAAATGACTTTCTGCTTCTAAAAGGCGATATACCAGTTCCCCTGCATCATATAAATCTTTTTCCTTCAGGCTTTCACGATTGGTATGGAAATCCGTCATTCCCACGCCGACCAGAACGGAAGGAAATCCTTTCACACAGAAAAAGTTCGCATCGCTTCCTCCTCCGCAGGGCGCTGTTTTTACAGCAAATCCCGCTTCTTTGCAGGCCATGCGGAATAAATTCATGAGCGGCGCGGTTTCTTCGATACGGAACGCGTCGTATTCTTTTACTTTTTCTATTTCCAGTGTGCCGGAAGGAAATGTCCCGGCGGCATTTTCAAAAGCGGCCACAATTTCACCGACCAGCTTTTCCAGTTTTCCTTCGTCACGGCTCCGTGCTTCCGCTTCCACCACACAAAGTTCGGGAATTATATTCGTCGCGCGCCCGCCGGTAATCGTTCCGATATTGCAGGTTGTCTCTTCATCAATCCGTCCCGACGGGCACGAAGCAATGGCTTTTGCCGCCATGGCGATGGCATTCAATCCCTTTTCCGGTTCCATGCCGGCATGGGCCGCTTTTCCGTGAAATGTGAATTTCATCGCGTAATGCGACGGCCCTGCGGTAAAAACATGCCCTGCTTCTCCGTCCGCGTCAAACGTATAGCCGAAATCAATATCCTGCAGATATTTTTCTTCTATATTCTTTGAACCGACAAGTCCGATTTCCTCCTGTACCGTAAAGATGGCGGTAACCTTCCCGTGGGGAATGAAATTTTCCTTCATCAGCGCAAGTCCCTCCAAAATAGCCGCCACGCCCGCTTTGTCATCACTCCCGAGAATGGTTTCGCCGCGGGAATGGTACACGCCGTCCTCAAGAACAGGATCAATCCCCCGGCAGCATTCCACACAGTCCATGTGTGCCGTGAGCGCCACTGACGGAAGTCCTTCCGCATTTGCAGGAAAAACGGCAATCAGGTTGCCGCTGTCCCCCCCCTTCTACGGAACCGTTATTGTCCTCAATGATTTCCGAGGCCCCCAGCGCTTTCAATTTCTTTTTCAAAAGGTCGCACACGTCCCGTTCCCCTTTACTGGGCGCATAAATGCGTACCAATTCTTCAAACGTTTCTCTCATTCTTTTTTCGTTGACCATGCTAACCTCCTGTGACATGTATCTGTGTCTGTTGTAAAACTCATCCGTTATGAAGGAGCTCTTACTCTTCTTCGGACGCTTCCTTGTTTTCTTTTTCCTCTTCTTCCATCTCTTCCCTTTTTTCTTCCTCCAGCCAGAAGCCTTTCCGCAAAGCATGCTCCCCGAATTTTTCCTGTATGGCGTCCATCACTGCTGCCGCTTTGGCCTGCTTTTCCCTCACAGTCGAAAAAAGATCCACCGTTTCCAGCGGCGGCGCCAGGTTGGATGCCGTCACCCCGATCAGGCGCACCCCCTCATTCATGTAAATCCGTTTTTTGAGTTCCAGCGCGGCGGCATATATTTCCTCCTGCAAATCTGTCCCCTCTTCCAGAGAGAGGGAACGCGTCACTGTACGGAATGAAGCAAACCGTACCTTAAGGGAAATCGTCCGTCCCGCCAGCTTGTGCCTGCGGAGCCGCTTTGCCACCACATCGCTGTGTATGGCGATCTGCCGGTCAATGTCTGCAGGTTCCGTCAAATCCTTTTCGTAAGTCGACTCGTCTCCGATGGACTTAATCCGCCGTGACGCCTCTACGGCACGGTCATCCACGCCGAAAGACAGCCTTTGTATGAGAGACGCCTGGTTCCCCAAAACGGAAGCCAGTTTTGCGAAGGGCGCTTTTTGTATATCTCCGATTGTCAAAAACCCCGCATTCCGCAATTTCCTTTCCGTCACGTTTCCTACGCCCCAAAGACGGCGTACGGGAAGGGGCGCAAGGATTTCCTTTTCTTTCCCATAAGGGATGATACGGAGACCGTCAGGCTTATCCAGATCGCTTGCCAGCTTTGCCAGGAATTTATTGGGCGCGATGCCTGCCGATGCCACAAGCCCCGTTTTTTCTTTTATTTCCACTTTGATGGCACGGCCTACCGCCCCCAGAGTTTCATACTTTCCGCAAAGACCTGAAATATCCATAAAAGCTTCATCTAAAGAAAGCGGCTCGATTTCCACCGCATAATGCAGCATGATCTCATGGATTTCAGCTGAAACGGTTTTGTACACCTCGAAGCGGGGCGCTGTAAAAATGGCATCAGGGCAAAGCTCTCTCGCCTTCACCGCGGGCATGGCGGAATGGACGCCGAACGCGCGGGCCTCATAGGATGCAGTCGCCACCACGCCGCGGCGGGAACTGCCGCCCACAATGACCGGTTTCCCCCGCCATTCCGGATGATCCCGCTGTTCTACAGACGCATAAAAAGCATCCATATCCACGTGCATGATCCACCGCCTCATCCCCTCGCCTCCTCCGGTCTGCAAATATTTCCGTATTTCATCTTATGAAGAAATACGCCCGCTGTCAAACTGCCGTCTTTACGAAAATGTCAGTATCGGTTACTATATTACATAGGGAAATTTAGATATACAGGCAAATCAGTAATTGAGGAGGCATTATGAAAGCACTCGTACTTTGGTCATCTCGCACAGGAAATACGAAAGCCGTGGGAAAAGCGATTTATGAAGCGCTTCCCTGTGAAAAAGAAATTTTTGAATCCGGCCGGCAGCCGAACGATCTTTCCGGTTATGATTTGGTTTACGTAGGGTTCTGGGGTTACCGCCAGGGCGCCGACATGCCGTCAAGAAACGTCCTCTCTTCCCTCCACGGAAAGAAAGTCGCTATCTACGGCACGGCAGGCACCTATCCCGACTCCCCTGCGGCAATGAGCTACCTGAAAAGTTCATCAGAGCTGCTGGCAAAAGATAACATATTTTTAGGCGGTTTCATGTCACAGGGCCGCGTCCACTCCTTCCACATCGGAAAACGGAATGAGCATGCGGAAAAAGTCCATCCCATGACACCGGAACGTCTGGCGCGTTTACAGGAAGCGGAAAAGCACCCGAACGAGACAGATTTTAAAAACGCCTCTGAATGGGCCTTAAAAATGCTGGAAAAAGCAAGCCGGTAAAATCTGCAAAACCGGGTAACCTTTTTCAAACGGGTATATACGTTTTCATTTTAATAAGCTGTTTTTCTTTCTTTTATAATGAAATAATTTCATACACATTTACCATGTCATCCATTCCTTAAACGCATTTCATTCCCATTTATTATGAAACTTTCGAATACATACGCTTTTATTTATTGACAATACTTTTTATATCATTTACAATGGCTACATATTTAAATGTATCGATAGAACTGCTTGGAAATCTGCTTATGGAATTCCCGCGGAAAAGAGGATTTTATGGATTACGAACCGAGTTACAAAGAATTTGCCACCATTTTCAAAGCGCTGTCCGACGAAACGCGTCTCCGCGTCATTGATATGCTTTCCTGCAAGGAAATGTCCGCCTGTGATATTCTCTCCAATTTCACCCTGTCCCAGTCTACACTGAGCTACCACATGAAGATTCTCATTGAAGCAGGCGTCGTTGATGCCAGAAGGGAAGGACTTTGGACGAAATATTCCATCAACGATGATACGTTCAACAGGATCATGGACTTCATGCCGGAGCTGTACAAGCTGAAAGATAAATGCATCTGCCGGCAGATTAAATACTGCAAGACACCGGAAGAATGCGGCGAAGGAAAAGATCCTTTTGGTAACTGAAAAGGATTAAGAGCCTGTAAAGGCTCTTTTTTTGTCTGCATAGACAAAAATGACCATTGTGTGAGGACACCCCGGCGCAGTGAATTTCCATTTCTGCCCAAATGACAGCAAAAATGAAAAAGACTTTCCTTTTGACGGGGAAGTCTTTTTCATTATGTAATTCCTTTATAAGATTCTTTTACCGGCGATGCAGTGTGACGGCTGCAGACTGTTTATCGGCTGCATCGTCTTCATCTTTTTCTACCGTTTCTTTCCATTCATCCGACACCCTCCCCGACTTCGCAAGAGAGTCCGACAGTTCTGCCACTGCCTTGAAGTTGGCGCGGACGCCGCTGCCCGTATTTTTATATTTGACCGCGCGGTCTCTGCCGATACCCAGGTTTTCCGCTGCCGCCGCGGCATCGATATTCGCGCCGAGGAAAATAAATTCCCAGCCCGCATTTTCCTGCCGGTCCTTAATGAGCTTCTTCACATCGGCATAAGTATATTCTTTGCTGTCATTTTCCTCTCCATCGGTAATAATGACAAAAAGGACCTTATTCCCTTTATCTTTACGATGAATCCCTGCTACCATATCCATCTTGTGGATCGTACGTCCCACAGCATCCAAAAGCGCCGTCATACCGCCAGGCGTATAATCCTTATCCGTCATTTTTCTGACATCCTTGAGTTCCCGCCGGTTATAAAGCATCTTATACTGATCATTAAAAAGCACAGTCGTCACATGGGCGTCCACATCCAGTTTCTTTTCTTTTTCGATCATGGAATTGAAACCGCCAATCGTATCACGGGTCAGGTCGCTCATGGAACCGCTTTCATCAAGGACAAGGACCATTTCCACATGGGACGGTTTTACTTCCTCCGCCGCTTTTTCTTCCGCCGCAGCAGTCTGCCCGAAAAAAAGCGCCGCCGATAATGCAGTGATTGCCAATAATTTTTTCATAATTCCTCCTTATGTTTCAAAAAGAAATTTGTCTCCAATTCCTCTTCATCCATCACGGAAATTCCTTTTTTCATAAGCGCTTCGGCAAAAATACCGACGCCCTTGATTTTCGTTCCCGTAAATGTGCCGTCATAAATTTCACGGACACCGCATGTAGGGCTCCGTGCTTTTAAAACCGCTAATTCAATTTCTTCACCTTTAATCTCCTCCATGACCTTTTCCACACCGCCGCGGTAGATTTCATCCACGTCTTTCCCATTTCTATCGGTTACTTTTCCGTTAACGATTTCCGCAGGCACCCGCGGACTTCCCATACCGGAAGAAATTTCAGGGCAGACGGCAATAACTTCCTTCCCTCTGCAAAACGCTGCCACCGTTTCATTGAAATTGCTTCCGCCGTCGTACTTGCACTTTTCTCCCAGCAGACAGGCACTGACCAAAATTTTCATATTGCTCCCCGCTGAATTTCTCTATATTTCTTTTAGTATACCAACTGACTTGAAATATTACAATTTTACGGCGGTACCATAAAAGTCAAACCCCGGTCGGTTTCTTTTTTATAACGGGGATAAGAAAAATTCTTTAGCCTCTATATAAAAATACAATGCAGGCTATCCATTTTTCATGAAAAACATGGTAAAATAATGATGAGATGTTAACTGTCTGATTCCATGCAGCTTGATTTGCAGCGGCATAAAATCAGGCAGCCAATTAAAAGAAAGGACATTTTATGTCTGCTCGCTCATATTTACCGGTCATTTTTACAGTGGCGGTTCTGTTGCCTTGCACCGCGTTTGCCAATACCGCAAAAGGGACAGCCGTTATTATCCATAACAGCGTTTCCGGTATGGATAATCAAATCTTATATTCTTCTTTTTATTCCGCCGATGACGGCGCCGATGAAGCGTCTACCGTATTTTTCAATGACGGGTTCGGCCGGCTTACCGCGTTTGAAAAAGAATATAAAGACGGCAGGATGACGATTATAATCCGTCAAAACATGAGTATCGTCTGGAAAAACACATATACCGTCTCAAGTAATCATTTTTCCGTAGAGCGCATTGATACAGACGGCCATATCCTGTTCCGCATCCATGTAGGAGAACGGATCCTGGTCGGGGAAATCGACAGCAGGGACAGATGGATTATGACGGAACCCCGAAAAGCCCCCCGTGATGAGACCATGATTCCCCTTGCTTCAGCAGGAACTGCAGAGCAGCCGTAACATTCCTGCGCAAGTTACTTACGTTTTTTTACCGTAAATTCCGCTCGTGTACCCTTTTATTTCCTTTATAACCGTATGTGAGTTTTGTATAAACAGAGACAGGTGGTATCCATGAAAAAGCAAATCCATTTACACCCTGACGACCTGAAAAAAAGCGACCAGATGGGGTTAACGTATAATCTGGGGCAGGCACATAAGCGGATGCTCCTGAAACAGTCTTCCATCATGAAGAAATATGGGCTCACCGCCCGCCAGGCGCTTATCATCGCCTACCTGTCCACACATAAAAAGGAAGTGGTCACCCAGAAGGTACTGGAAGACCACCTCCACCTGACCAACCCCACGATCACCGTCATGGTACGGACCATGATTAAAAAGGGCCTCATACGCAAAGAGCGGGTAGAAGAAGATGCAAGGAAATACCGCCTCTTCCTCACCGACCGGGCAAAAGAAGTGGAAGAAGTCAGCCGCAAAGAAGCCATCGCCCTGGACAGACGTTTCTACCAGGGCGTATCGGATACGGACATGAAAATTTTCCAGGGTGTCCTTGGAAAAATTTTGAAAAACCTGGATACCGTCTGACTTATGTCCATCAGGAACCGATTCACTTCGGTTCTTTTTTATTGCATTTCCGCGGAATATGAACGGGGAATGGTAAAACGTTCCGAGCCGTGCAAAGTCTGCTGTCATAATGAGAGAAACGTTAATCGTCATCCGAATAATAGATTCTTCACTCCGTGTCACGCTGCTGTTTCTCATTTTTCCACACAGCATTCTTGCCCCCGCTCTGAATGACGGGATATGGTAAGGCATCATAATGACGGAGGGACGCTAAGCATCATAATGACAGAGAATATTAGACGTCATTCTGAGCACCAGCGAAGAATCTGTTACTGTGATGAGGGAAACGGTAAAAAGATAAAAGCTATCAGCTGTAAGCTGTCAGCTACAAGCTAACTATTCTTTTACAATTTAAATCATTACGACAAGCGAGTATCCTCAGT